>OJOI01000112.1_pt1 | contig 62785 bp, 46 predicted proteins | sample 1598061 | NCBI WGS metagenome assembly OJOI01 (sample SAMN01915224, study PRJEB22387) | human gut metagenome | isolation source: stool | host: Homo sapiens | place: USA
AAACGAGATGTCACTCAAAAGCTCTTGTTCCGAAGCGTTTGATAAAGTGGCACAGCAAAATCGGGAATAGTTTGAGTTTCTCCTCGTAGCTCTTACGAAATCTTAGAGGATAAGGTATAAGTTGGTGGCTTTGGTCTTGCTTATGCTCGAAAACCTTAGGCAAAGATAAGCATGTAGAAAGCGTATGGTTTCCTCGTTTGGACGGGAGTTCGATTCTCCCCAGGTCCACATCTAAATAAGGGAATGTGTCAAAACTTCCCTTTTATCGAAATCACCCCCGCTACAACTATCTGTAACGAGAGTGTTTTTAGTTTATGTGGATTTCGACACACCTTCTTATTTAGGTAAATTGATAGTCTTGCTTCATTTTGTGCTACCCTTTTGAGGACATATATAGTATTTTTGTTTTCGGAATTTAAGTTTCTTTTTGGGCTCTTCTTCTATCTAAGATTTTGGAGTCCTTTGGGTAATATCTAATCTTACTCAAGTGCCTATTCATACATTTTTTTTCTTTAAAAATCTAATGATGAGGTAAAGTAAATATGCCGAATCCGATTGTATATAAATGCCATCATTTTTATTGCGTAATATCAAGCAAAGGCGATTTCTGTTTTCCATTTTGAGTTCTAAAATGTCTGATAAATTATAACTGATATGCCCAGAGGATATAAAATCAATAGAATCATTAAAAACAAACACTTGCGTCCATTCCGTTTGCTTACGTGGATTCAGCCATACCGAAGCTGATAGTTTGTAGAAACAATCTCGTCCATAACATACAGCATCTTGATACGGCAAAGGTTGCACCGTTTCATCTGTTATGCGCATGATGACAGCAGTTTCTGCCTTATCCAACACATAATAATTTTTCTGCTCTATGAATTTCGCCATTATTGAATCAAGCTCTATAACATTCTTACATCTATTTATAGCGGAACAAAGTTTATTTGTTTTATGTAATATGTATTTATTTATTAGCCAGTGGACAAGAAGTCTTAATAGAAAAGCCACGGCAAACAAACATACTATTCCTATTGTCTGGTCAGTCCCAGCATAAAATGCGTATCCGATGCAGACCAACCCAATACCATACCACCAATAACTTATTTTATCCATAATCTATAATTGAAATTTGAATAACAGACTTAGTATATAAAAGAATAATAAACAAACTACAAAGGACATTTGGCAACGATTCCATGAGTAACTTAGCCGATAATGAAAAGAATCCACTTTGCTATTCCTCCATTTGAATTGTTTGGATATTACCTCATCTATATTGCGATAGGTGTATATCATAATCATCAAAGGAAACAATATACATCCGATGACGGCGACCAACAGATAATCCAATGCAATTGAATGGATTGATAACTTATCTGATATGATTATATGTTTTTCTTTTACTATTGCCATCACCAATATTTCAAGTACGATAATGGTTTCAGGAGCGCGGGCTATCAGCCAGCAAATAAATGTTTTCATACCATCACCATTGACGTAGCCAAAACTCGTTGAATAAATCACTCTCTGAATCTTCTTTCTGCTCATTCGAAAACAAGTCCAATAAGGGCAAACATCTAAAATCTGATTCTTTACAGGCTTGGATTAGACATTCAGGGGGATTATCAAAGCAAGTCACCAAGACAAAATTCAAATGTGATTGGAAAGGAGTATTGCTATAAGTCTCTTCAAATATTTGTTTGTATCGCATCAATTGATTATCATGTACAGAAGTATAAGCTTTGTTTTCTATTAAAATGGCATGGTGTTCTGTTTGTCCATCATATTCCAATTCAACATTGGCATGCAAGTCAATATAGTTCCATTGCTTCCATGTTTCTACAGATTGAACTTTTATATGCTCATAATCCTCTATGCCCAGCAAGTTAAACAGTATTGCCCTACAATATTTATAAAGTTGAGGTTTTTCTGTCGCATAAATAACGGATGCACGTCTTATAGTCCATGAAAGAATATAATCAAGTATAGTTTCAATATGCCCATCTTTCTCGCTTGAATCTTTCATTAATAGTGATGTATTCATAGTCGAATAAATTTATAAAAGTCTATAATTATTCAATTCCTTTTCCGATTAAAGTTTGGTCGAATTCAATAGGTTCATACGCTAAACTTTGATTTTCTTCTTCTCCCATCAATGTACAGAGATATGCTTTCATATTACTATATCCTACAATATAGCTATTTTCCGATTCTTCCACTTTAACAAGATAAACTCTTTTTATATCAAAAGAGAGATTTACCAAGTAATGATATATCATCGTATAAGCATAGAGTGGAGTACAATCAATAAATTGTATTTTGTCTGATAAACATTGTAAAAATACCTCTTGCATATTTATCTCTTTGATGTCGGACACCATTATACCATCAGTCTCCGAATCATAGAGGTGATTAGACATGATAAATGGTATTTTTAATAATTCAAACTCAGGATTATCTATCCACTCGCCTAAATCAGAAAAACACTTTTCTTCTTTGTACACCGCATATAGGTCATCAATCCGTTGTTTGGTTACATAAAATTCCGTTGAGAGGGCATTTCCCATCTTTGTTGTTATGTCATCAAACTCATTTTCTATTTTTTCTGCTTTTTGGTTAAGTCTATTTATTTGATTTTCATATTTGTCATGATATGTCGAACCGAAAATTGATTGAAACTCACTGATTCCACCATTATACAACAGGTTGTCTTGTAGGGATGTCTTGTTATACTCTTTTTGATATTGATTTTGCCATATTTTTACAGCTTCTACCAATTGACTCTGATACACTTCATTCCATAGATGAATCATTTTGTCGTTTACAATTTCTCCTTTAATTTTTCCTATAAGAACTGAATCAATAGCTTCTTTTTGTTCTTTAGTGAGAGAAGGAGCGCATCCCACAACAAAGAATGTCATTAATAATAGGGTGAATGTTTTGACATTACAATATATCTTCATAAAAAGCTTTATATTGGCTTTCAATCCCTAAAGCCATTCTATATAAACCACGAAGCGTGGAACTGCAATGCTACCACGTCTTAGTTTGAAGGTCCTGAGAAAACCCGAATGTACAGATGTAGTAATAGCAGCCCACGCTATAGCGTGAGAACCACTATGCTATCCCTTGTACATTCTTTGAAAGTTTCTCAGGTTTTCAAACTACAAGATAAGCATAACGCTTCTTCAAAATTCTAATATGTCTTGGAAAAAAGCTGTTGCTCAATTCCGTGTGCAAAATTACTAAAAAAATGAATTGGACTTTATAAACTGGGCTATATATTTGTTATATAGTACGTTTTATATCCTAAATCCTCGTTTGGGCTTATTTTCTTCTTTTGGGGTGTGACCTACACCCAACTTCTCTTTGAGTTCTTGGAACTTCATCTTGAACCATTCAAGGATTGGCATACCGTCAATACACAATCTGAATTTTCCGGTCTGTTGCGGATTTCTCTCTATGGTTGCCGTTGAATGTTCCGTCTTGAACTCCTTCCCATGCTCCCTTGAATATAGCTTTCCTCTGAACCCTACGGGCTTGAAACATATGAGCTGTCTTGTCATTTCCTCCGTAAATCCCATTTCCCTGCATTGGTCGGCTATGGGTAGCAGTTCCTTGACGTGAGGGAAATAGGTGTCTATCCGTTTCAGCCTTTCATCATACTGCATGGTCTCCTGTTGGTGCGCCCTGTAAATCTTGTTAATTTCGCTACAATGGCGGTGTTCCATGTTTTTCTGTTCTGCCTGTTCAGCCTTTACCCGTTCCTGCAAATCGGCAATGTCCTGCTTCAACTGACCGTTTTCCGCTTCCAGCCTCTTGACCTTGCTGCCGCCCAAAAGAGAACTGACACCGTCCGCTATGGCTGTCGTGGCGTTCACTGCCGCACTCTTCATTTTCTGTGTGTTGATTTCCCCTTTCACCTGCTTCAACTTTTTCTGCGCTTCCTCTTCCAGTTGCAGCAGGTTGCCTATGTTCTCCTGCAGGCTGCCTTGCTGCTCAATTAATTCTTTGTAGTATTGCGCTGTTGAAATGTGCCTTGCCTCCGAACCGTCCACACCTCTTTTGAGCCCGTACTTGCCCATGGCTTCCGCATAGGTGTCTTGGAAACGCTTCAAGTTCTTTTGTGTCATCACGTCATCGGCACAGAGCCTTGCCGCCTGCGGGTTCTTCTTGCGGTATTTCTTTTTCCCGTCCTGCTGTTCCTGCTTGGCTTTCCTGCGCTCTCCCGTCACTATCGGTATGACGGTGGCGTGCAGGTGCGGTGTCTGCTCGTCCATGTGCAGGACTGCCGAAACCACATTGTCCTTTCCGAAAGTCTCACGCAGCCATTTCAGGTTGTCGTCGCACCAGTTGCCGAGCGTCCCATCCGCTTCCATCCGTTTCATGTCCTCATTGGTTCCGGTCAGCAATACACGGATAGCCCTTACTTGGTTATCGGCTATTTTCCGTTTGATACCTGCGTTTCCTATCCGATGGGCTATCGCCTCGGTACGGTTGTTCACTCCTTCGGGGAACTGCACCAGTTCCCGGTTCAGATGCGTACGGGTTTCATCCGCATTTTTCGGATGGCTCGTGCGCTCTATGTGTGCCGACATCTTGCTGTCCGCACCCTTTGCCTTTTCCAAATGCAAAACTGCATATCCCATATCTCTGTTCTTTTTTTAGGTTGATAATTCCGCTCGCCCTGCTGTCATGCCGCATGGTTCACGGGGTTTCCAAAGGGGTGCAACCCCTATGGCTCATTGGGGCATTTTTAGCGATGCCTTGCATTGCGTGTAGAAAATGCCCTAATGAGCTATGGCTTTTTCAAAAAGCCGTTCGGACAACATACGCCTACATTCTGAACCTCCTGCTTTTCTTCATGGTCGGCTCTTGCTCCTGCTGCCCGGATGGTCGGTCTTGCTTGCCCTGTTGCGGTAAATCCAAATCCTGCTCCTGCCTCTTTCCGCACAGGTAGTCGTTCAAGTCCGCATACCCCCGATATTCGTGTGAGAAGTCACGCACACGGCAGGAGTATTCCCTTTCGATTTCCCGTGTCGCTTTCCACCCGGCATGGTCGTTGTCAAGCAGGCAATGGATGCGTTCATACGGATATAGCACGTTAAGGGCTTTCGTCACATTGGCGGTGGAGTTGAGTATGACATAATCCTGCCCGTCAAGATTAGGCATGGTTGGGCAGTTCCTCATGCGTAGCGTGAGGAACGAAAGATAGTCCGTCATGCCTTCGAACACCAAACATTTCTCCCTCGGCTCTCCCTGTTGCCGTATGTGGGTGATGTCTTTCGGTGCGATGCAGCCTTTGAAAAAGGAGTTGCGCACCTCGTAGCCGCCAGCCACATTCGGGAAGCCGATGGCGAAGTAAGGTTTGCCGTTGTGCGTGAAGTGGAGTTCCTTGCATTCTCTTTTTGCCAGTTCGATATTGATACCCCGCCCTTGCAGGTAACGGAGCAATGCAGGATGGGCAAGGTCACGGACTTCCAACTGTTGGAAGCTCGGCTGTGAAGAAGACTGCTGCCCAAAAGAGAAAGACACGGGTCGCACATGGGGCGCTTGCTCCGCTATCTTTTCCAAAAGGCAGTGCAAATCATCGGAAGCGTAAAGCTCCTGCGCCAGTGCGATGATATTGCCGCCCTTGCCTGCGCCAAAATCATACCAGAGGTTCAGTTCCGTGTTCACCTTGAAAGACGGTTCGCTCTCCTGTCTGAAAGGCGACTTATACCAAAGGTTGCCGCCCTGTTGTTTTACGGGGTTGTACCCCAAGCTGTGCAGATAGTCTGAGATGCGTATCTGCTTTACATCGGTTATTGTCATTCGTTTTTTGTTTTTGGATGAATATGTTTTTTTCTTTTCGCCCGTACATCTTTACAGAGTACGGTCTGTAATCGCTTTACTTTACTGCCGTATATATAGGGTACGGTAATAAAGTAAAGTGCTTTGTCGGTGTTTCGAACCGCTTCGCTTTATTCCCAATATATAGGCACCGGGAATAAAGTAAAGTGGTTTTGGTACGCGGCTAATAGTGGAAATTGGGCATGAACCTGTACTTCTTCCCGTTCTCCTGCACTATCATCCGCTTGTTTTTCAATGTGGTAATCAGACTGACCACCTTGTTGTCACTAAGCGGCACACCGACAGAGGCATAGGCACTTTTCAAGGCTTCCGCAAGTTCTTGATAGCCGTATTCGTCTTTCAGCGTGAAAGCCGCTTCCAAGGCAATGTGGTGCTGATGTTCGGTGATGTCCCGATAAGCATCGAACTTCTCTTTTTTCGGTCTGCCCGGCTCTTTCTTCTGAAACTTGTACCCGTCCAGCAATTCGGGCAACGCCTCTTCATTGATGCGGAAAGCGAACGCCTCGAAGTCCATTGCCCGGATATGTGCCGCCCGTACCGTGCTTACATTCGTATCCTTTTCGTCCTTTTCCACGAGCAGCACGGTTTCCGCCTTGTTGTTCAATTCCGTACCGATATGCCCCCTTGCGTTTTCGTCCGCCTTGTTCTGGTGCAGGATGGTATGGATATGTATCTGCCTTTCGTCCGTCCACTGCATTAGCTTTGAAATGATGCAGGTCGCCTCGCTCGGGCTGTTGATGTCATACACCATGTCCCTGATGCCGTCAATGACCACCAGCCCGATGTTATCGGTACGGTAGATTGCCTGCTCCACAATGGCGATGCGTTCTTCGGGCGTGTGCTTGCGTAGCGCAAGGAACTCCAGATTCTCATTGTCCCTGTCGGTTGGAAGTCCTGCCATACGAAGGATGCGCCTTGCCACTTTCAGACAATGGTAGGGGCTTTGCTCGGTGTCCACATAAAGTATTTTACGTTTGTCTTCGGGTAGTGCTGCGGCATACTGCAACACAATCCCGTTTGTCAGTGCCGCCGCCACGATAGCGGAGACATTGAACGTCTTCTTGCTCTTGGCTTTCCCGATTGACGCGCTGAAGTTGCCCAGCGTGCCGATGACCGAATTATGCACTTTGAGTATTTCGGGGGCTTTCTCGTAGGTCTTCGAAAGGCTCAGCCGTGAGGCTTGCCAAAGTACCACCGCCTCTTCGGGCGTGATGGATTTTCTTTCTCTGTACTCCATAACGTCTCCTTTTATTTGCGTCCTCCGCTTTTGTGACCAGCCAGTTCAAGAGCCAGTTCAGCGTCAACAATGATTTTGCGCCCTATCTGCGTGATAGCCTTGCTTATCTTTCCGCTTTTCTTGATGCGGTTGGCAGTGGGCATGCTGCATCCGAACAAACGGGCTATGCCGCTTATTCCGTACACATATTTCTTGTCCGTATCGGTTACGGGCTGCGGTGTCCTTGCCTCGCTGTCCGTAGATGCGTGGCGGTTCAGGAAGATAAATTCCTCGCCTGTCATTTGCCATACAGGTTTCGATAAAAGTTCTTTTAGTTCCATAGGATGAAATTAACGTTTGTACTGCAAGCCCTGCGCACAGGCTTTTTTGTCTCGTTCGAACAGTGCAAAGTTAGCTTCGGGTATGGGTGGTAAGGATGTGGATAGCGTGAATTGAACATCACGCTATCTCACACTGTATCAGAAGATAAAGAAAAGTGGTAAATTAAATTTTGAGTGGTAAAAGTGGTTGTGTCGTGGAATATCGGAACGTATCATACGTTATCTGAACACGGTCTTCATTTTCTTGGCGAACTCTTGGTTCGTATCACTCGGAAAATCCGAAACGGGTTCTTTGTATTTGGATTTGTAGTAGCTTTCCTCTATTCCCAACAATTCCATGACAGTCTCTTTCCAGCTTTCCCTGTCCTGCTTGGGCAATGTTTCCCCCATAAGGAAGATGAGGTAACAGACACGTGCCTTTTCCCTCGGTCTTATTTTCAGCTTGCTGCCGTTGGGCTGCAAATTCATGTTGGCGTAGAAGTCCGCTTCTGAAATATCCTCGAACTGCTCCCCGTTGCACATTTCATAAACGGCAGATATCAGCTTCATGGAAAAATATGCGGACAGGTTTTGGGGTGTGGTGTCGGGATTAGGGACTGTTGCAGAAACATCGGGAGCATCCGTTTCCTTTCTCTTTTGGTCGGTCATGTACTTTTCAAGTATAGCCAACAGGTTGCAGCCAAGTTCATACATATTCTTGAAACGGTTCTCTGAACATGACAGTGCTTCCTTTGTGGCTTGTTTCTTTTTGTCGTACAGTTCGTCCAGTTTCGCCTTTTCCTTTTCATATTCCCGTTTACACCGTTCGTATCTTCGGTTCAGCAGTTCTTCTTCCTGTCTGTCGTGCGCCCTGTACACCATTGCTTCCAGTGAGCCATTCGCTTCCATCAGTTCCTTGTTGTACTCCCTTGTCGTTTTCATCTGGTTATCAATGCTCCAGTCGAAGCGGTCTGCATGGTCACGGCTGATAAGCCAGGTGTCGATATTGTCAAGCCGGGGCTGGTTAGCGTTGTATATGGATATGTTGCTTTCTATTTCCCGTTTCAGGCTGTTCAGCAATAAGGAACGGTGTTCCGCATCCGTTTCAAACACCATGCCGATAAGGGACGTTTCAAACGCTTGTGTGTCCTCGTGCTGCCTGTAGAAGTCGGAAATGAACTTCTGCTTTTCAAAAGAGAAACCTTTGCCGGACAGTATATCGGTGTATATTCTGTTAAGTTCCCCATATTGGGGTATCATTGATGTAATTTCGTTCATGTTATAAGAGATTAAATTTGTTCATTGCATTAATTTTGATTTCATCCGCCACGTCAATATAGGGCTTCATAGCTTTATAGTCGCTGTGCCCCGTCCATTTCATTACTACCTGTACAGGAATACCAAGAGCCAAGGCATTACAAATAAATGTCCGTCTGCCTGTATGGGTACATAGCAGAGCATATTTGGGTGTTACTTCATCTATTCGCTCGTTTCCTTTGTAATAGGTTTCCCGTACTGGTTCATCTATTTCTGCCAATTCTCCTAACTCTTTCAAATACTCGTTCATCTTTTGATTGCTTACCACTGGCAGTGCCTTATCGTTTTTGAATGGAATATTTTTGTATTTTTCAAGTATAGCCTTACTGTGGTCGTTCAACTCAATAATAAGGCTGTCTGCCGTTTTGATGGTAGTAACTTCTATGTGTTCATCTTTAACGTCACTACGTTTCAAATTATATACGTCTGAATGGCGTAGTCCTGTGAAGCAACAGAACAGTAGTACGTCTCTGACCCTTTCAAGATACTGTTTGGTGGTAGGGATTTGGCAAGCTCTGATTTTATCCATTTCGCTTCGGGTAAGGAATATTACTTTTTTCGGGGCACTTTTCATCTTGGGCATGAATTTGTCATAAGCCATATTTTGATGATACCCTTTTCGGTTAGCCCAACGCAAAAACCATTTCAGAAACTTGATTTGCTTGGCTATGGAAGTGTTGCGCATATCCTTGTCGCTTCGCAAGTAATCAATATACTCATTGAAGTGCTTTTCCGTCCAGCTATCAAATGTCGTGCTTGGGTCAAAAGTGTCAATATGCTTTTTTACCGTGGCGAATTTTTTAAGAGTAGAGGACGACCAGTCGTTTTGCTTGCTACATTCTGCTACAAACTCATCGAAAATTTTCATGAAGTCCAATTCTGCTTTTGGCTTTTCTTCATGATTTTCTTTTTCCCCTTTCATTTTTAGGTTGAATACTTCCTTAATTTGTGCAGGGGTGGGCGTTACATCTTGTACCTCAAACTCTTTGAATACATTTTGTATTTCGGTGTATTGCCGCAATAATTCGGCATTGATTTCAGACGCACTTTGCTTTAGCTTATTAGTGCAACCGTTTCTAACTCGCTGCTTGTTCGCATCCCATTTTTCTATATCAATTCTATAGCCCGTTGTAAACTCTATGCGTTGGCTTGCAAAAATGACACGCATACGGATGGGGACATTTTGAGTAATGGGAACGCCATCTTTCTTACGGCTTTCCAATGCGAAAATGATGTTTCTCTTTATATTCATAAACTGGGTGTATTTGAAAAGTTGCACCCAAAAGTACACCCAAGAATTGATATATGCAATGATATTAAGAGATATTTAGATTAAAGATGAAGAAATATAAGTATTTAATAATCTGATATTTGATAGAATTTGATATTTTATGAAAAGGTTCGAGAGACTCCCTCCAGCTCCATAATAATTCTCGCTGGCATGAACCAACATCACCAAGAAGCACGCAAACACGCGCACATAATCCAAAAAAGCAATACGTTTCATTTTATTTCAAGTTTTCTGTTTATGCAAGTCAGGAGTTAAAGGTATCAGCACTTCACTACTGTCCGCATCATTCATCAATTTATTCTGTTGTATTCGGGAACGCAGTTATCCTTAACCGCGCCGCGCCCATGGGGATGAGTGTGATTTCTTCTTTATCGCCTCTCGCCGCATCCTCTTCGGGCAACACACCACACAACCCGGTTTCATCTATTTCCCATTCGGGAACCAATCGGCCGACAGCCTTCACCTCCAAAGGTACATTGGCCACCGTAAAAGGGTAGTCGTCAGCCGGCCATGATTTACGGATTACCTCGAAGTGCTTCAAGGGTTCTGTCTTGTCCAACACCAGCGAATAATTCCACGCGCTGCCGGGATATATCTCAGTAGTGGGGCATTTTTGAGGGTCAGCATCTTTCTGCCATTTAGAATCACCGATGGCCGTTTCGCGGCTGTCCTTCTCCACATATTTCTCAGCAATCTTAAGAGAGAGCGTGAGAGGACCGTAATCCACACTTACGCTGTTTTTATTGACCTGCCAGGTGCGCATGGACAAAGACATCGGAAACGTCAATTCCACACGGTCCCCATCCGACCACTCGCGATGGATGCAGAGATACTTTCCTGCCACGGGAGCCGCATCCACTTCCTCACCATTCACGCGTACTTTCGCCTTTTGAGTCCATGAAGGAATCCGGAAATAGAACGGGAAGACGACTTTCCCCCCGGTAGAGACAGAAAAGCGGATGTCTTCCTCAAAAGGATAATTCGTCTCTTCGTGCAAAGTGATTTCCTTTCCATCAGCTACTTTCACCACAGCCTTGCAAGCTGCATAAAGAGCCGTTGCCACTCCATTGTCGGGAGTTGCCAAAACCAGATGTTCGGCAAAGTAGGGCCAGCCTTGTGCATGATTGTGCTGGCAGCAACGACTGCTGAAAGGATTCATCGAAAGAAACGGTCCGCGGTTGTCGATGCCCGGATGATGATTCTTGGAATCACTGACGACATGGTTCGGGCAAGTGATGTAGCGCAGCGCTTTAAAGTCCGGCATCACGGCAACCGGATAAGAGTTAAATGCCACTTCTTCGCAATGCTCGGCCCATAAGGGGTCGCCCGTCATGCGAAGCATAATTTCATCGGAAGCCATCTGCTCAACCAGCCCGCAGGTTTCCACCCCCTGGCGAGGGTCGATATATCCCAAACGGGCATTCTCATCCGCCCCAAACATGCCGCCGGGCACCTGCCCGAAAGTACGACGGATCAGCCGATGGACATTATAAGAGGCTTTCAGCATGGCAGAATCACCGGTCTGCATATAATAAGTGGCAGGCTCACGGAAACATTGGGCAATGTTTACGTTGTGCCAGTTGGGCAAAGAGGTCGACTGAGTCCAGTCCGCAGTGTTGCGATGAATCTTTTCGGCCAATTCGAGCAAAAAAGCATCTCCCGTATGGCTGTAAAGCCAGTAGATGCTGATGATATTATCACCTCCACGACTGTTCTCCCAAAAGTCTTCCAGAAGCTGGTCGTCGGGGACCGTCATCTGCCATTTAAAGTAGTTTGTCATCAGGTCTATGACACGCCGGTCCTGAGAATACTCGTAATAAGATTGCAGGCACCAGAGCATGATCATCTGTGCCCAAAGTTCGCGCTTCCCATTGCGTTCGTTGACCGGGCCGAAATAACCGTCCGGCTGGCGGCTGGCAAATACGCCTTCAATCCAGTATTTGGTTTCTTCTATCATCTCCGGATCATTCAGAATATATGCCAAACTGCTATACCCTTTGAGCCAATAGGGAACTTCCTCCCAACCATGGTCTCCGCCGGTCGTAAGCCAAGCGTTGTCATCCTTTTCCAACCAAGCACTGATTTCCCCTAAATGTCCGGTCAGGCCGTCGCGCTGCAACTCCAGAAATTTCCTTACCCACCCCTCGGGACGGATGCTGCCTACTGGCAATTTTATAAAGTTCAATGGACGAAGTGGGGCACGGTAACCCATATAATTAGTATTGACAGCATGTATATCCGGCCGGTCAACCACCGTCACCGTACCAGCAGAAGAGGCAGAAGTACAAGCCATAACCGAAATTGCCAATGCCACGAAAAGGAAAACAGCCACCCATGTATATAAGTTCTTCATGTTATATCTTAATCAATGCTATTCAATAAATCCACCTTCCCTTCATTAACCAACTTCAATATCAACTCACCGAAAAGGGTGTTCTGCCAAGCAAACCAAGGGCGGGTGAAGTTAGTTGCATCATCCTTATGGAACGACTCGTGCATGAAGCCCGTACCGGCATCCGTATCCATCAGCATCTTGATGCAAGTTTTGATTTCGGCATCATCCCGGCTTGTGAAAGCTTTCATCATAATGCTCATAGGCCACACCATGTCATAGCCGATATGCGGTCCGCCGATACCCTCACCGGCTTTGCCGCTGAAGAAATAAGGATTGCTGTCGCTCCACACAAAACGGCGGGTATTCTGATAAATAGGGTCATTGACGTCTACATCTCCCAGATAGGGCATGGCAAGCAAACTAGGCACATTGGCATCGTCCATCAGCAAATGATTACCGAAACCATCAACCTCGAAAGCATAAATGGTACCAAATTCAGGATGATTGTAGGTTGCATAGCGTTTCAAAGCCATTTCCACCTCATCGGCCAAGGCACGGCAATCGGCAGCCAAAGCAGTCTCCTTGTTCACTGTTTCCAGAATCTCGGCAGCCTTACGCAAGGAAGTGACAGCAAAGAAGTTGGAAGGCACAAGGAACTGAAGCGTTGTGGCATCGTCCGACGGGCGGAAGCAGGACACGATAAGTCCCACCGGACGGACAGGAGCACCCAGACCATCATTGTTCAGCGTATCGAGCGCACGCTCCGTCTTGCGTTGAAATTTGTAGGGACCGGTACCCTCTTTGCGCTGCTGCTGACAAAAAGTAGTATAAATATTGCGGATGGCTTCCAGCCATTCAGCACCGAAAACCGAAGTGTCACCCGTCACCTGCCAGTAGTGATAAGCCAACCGTAAAGGATAACAAAGCGAGTCGATTTCCCATTTACGTTCATGCAGTTCGGGCTTCATGTCAGTAAGGTCACTCATCCAATGCCCATCGGGCAGCGCACCATCGTTGTAAGCATTCGCATATGGGTCGATATTGATACATTTGAACTGGCGTAGAATAACACCGGCCAGCATCTCTTTCAGTTTCGGGTCGTTATTGGCAAGCTGCACATATGGCCATACTTGCGCCCCTGAGTCACGCAACCACATAGCATGGATGTCACCCGTATATACAAAAGTATCAGGCTTTCCATCGCTGCCCTTGCGGAAGTGCACAGTAGTATCCAGCGTATTTGGAAAACAGTTGGCAAACATCCAGGAAAGCTTGCGGTTCTTCAAAAGCATCTGTACACGGACAATCTCTTTCTCCACGGAAGTGGAACGGAAAAGTCGTTGTTTCTCTTTAGGACGGTTAGAGGTATAGTTACCGGCAGATACCGTATTATCCTGCACGGCTACAAAGCCCGCATCGGCAAGAAGGCAGCTACTATTGACAGCCTGAACCATCCCGGCAGCCGCAGCCAGGACAAGGCTGAAACAAATCTTTTTGGAATTAAGACTCATATTTCTTCTATATAAATTTGAATTGAAAATTGCTATTAGTCAAGTGGAGGGGTGGTAGCTTTCACTCCCTCGAAAGTCATGCGCACCGGCTTTATCTTTCCTTTTTTGTCAAAGTACATCCGGTCAATGCAGGTGGCACGGCTGTTTGCTGCCGTTTCTCCCAACGGGCGACGGTGGTAAATGATGTACCATTCGTCCTTACCTTTTCCACGCACCACTGAATGATGTCCGGCACCGGTAGCCACATCGGCATCCTGCTGAAGAATGATTCCCTCGCGATGGAACGGCCCGAAAGGAGAGTCGGCAATGGCATAGGCCACACGGTAGTCGGGACTTCCCCAACCGCCTTCCGACCACATGAAGTAATACTTTCCGTTACGTTTCAACATGAAAGGACCTTCCACATAGTCCTGAGGAGTCACTTCTTTATAGACTGTGCCATCATCAAAAGGAACGACACTAAGTAAATCGGAAGACAGTTTCACGATGTTGCAATGCCCCCATCCGCCATAGTACATATAGTAAGTGCCATCGTCATCACGGAACACAAACTGGTCGATGGGCTGTGCGCCATTCACAATTTTATCAATCAGGGGCTTGCCCAGCACATCTTTGAAAGGACCTGCCGGATTGTCTGCCACAGCCACACCGATACCGCCAATCTCAGAGTTGTTCTGTATATCGTTCCCTCCGAAGAAAAGATAATAGCGGTCATTGGCCTCGATAACAGCCGGCGCCCACAAAGCACGGCGCAACCATGGGATATTTTCCTTTGAAAGCACGCGTGGATGTTTGGTCCAATGCACCAAGTCGGGCGAAGAATAGGCATCCATAAAAGTCTGTTCATCATAAGGAGCGGAATATGTAGGATAAATCCAGAACTTCCCGTCCAGCACTACTCCCTCAGGGTCGGCATACCAACCGGGAAAAATCGGATTGCCGCTACGTTTCTTTTGAACTTCTTCACCAGATTGCGCATAAACAGAAGAAGAGGAGCAAAACAATGCCAAGCAGTAAATAGTAAGTTTCTTAAGTTTCATGGTAAATAGGGTTTTCAAACAGTGATTTATCGTAAGAGAGAGAGGGTGTGTCAAAACGTTTTTCAGCTATCACTCCGTCAGACATTCGGCACACCCTCATCATTAATTGCTATGGTTTTGGCTTTGAGGTCACTTCTTCTTTTTAAGCGTTTTCGAGAAGGAGTAAGGAGCATCCTCCTCTCCTGTCCCACGCAGTTTGTTGGGCACATTGTCCATAGTGAAGCGCAGCGAGGAGCCGTTCGTCAGTTGCTCGTGTGTCAGAAAGTTGCGTGTATAGTCAACGCCATCCACTGTAAGTTTCTGCACGTAGCGGTTGGCACGACTATTCTCAGGAGCTTCAATCGTCACAGTCTTGCCATTCTCCAAGTGCAGACGCACAGAACGGAAAAGAGGAGCACCCAGCACATACTGATCTGTACCCGGACAGACGGGATAGAATCCCAAAGCTGAAAACACGTACCAAGCAGATGTCTGGCCGTTGTCCTCATCACCGCAATAGCCGTCGGGATTGGCACTGTACATACGCTCCATAACCTCACGCAGCCAGTACTGCGCCTTCCACGGCTGGGAGGAATAGTTATAGAGGTAAATCATGTGCTGTATGGGCTGGTTGCCGTGAGCGTAGTTGCCCATGTTCATGATCTGCATCTCCCGAATTTCGTGGATGACACTGCCATAATAACTTTCGTCGAACACAGGCGGCAACACAAACACGGAATCCATCATCTGGTTGAAGGAGTCCTTGCCACCCATCAGGTCAATGAGTCCTTGCGGATCGTGGAAAACCGACCACGAATAATGCCAACTGTTTCCTTCGGTGAAGGCGTCCCCCCACTTCAAGGGGTTGAAAGGCGATTGGAACGTACCGTCTTCATTCTTGCCGCGCATCAACTTATGGGCAGGGTCGAAAAGATTCCGGTAGTTCAGCGCGCGTTTGGCAAAAGGAGCCAGTTCTTTCTTCGACTTGCCGAGCGAAAGTCCCAACTGGTAGATGCACCAATCATCATAAGCATACTCCAGCGTACGGGCTACATTTTCGTTGATACCCACATTATAGGGCACATAACCCAGCTTGTTGTAATACTCATGTCCCAGGCGTCCGGTAGAGGAAACCTCGGGATGCACATTCTCCGTACCGCTCTTCACAGCATTCCATAATGTCTCGATGTCGTAGCCACGCAGACCTTTCAGCCAGGCATCCGCCACCACAGAGGCGGAATTGTTGCCCACCATGCAACCACGGTGTCCCGGACTGGCCCATTCGGGCAGGAAACCGCTCTCCTTGTAAGTGTTGGCCAATCCTTCCTGCATCTTGGCATTCATGGATGGATACATCAGGTTGAGAAAGGGGAAGAGACAACGGAAAGTGTCCCAAAAACCGGTGTCGGTAAACATATAGCCGGGCAGCACCTCACCATTATAGGGGCTGTAGTGCATTACCTGACCTTGCGCATCTATCTCGTAGAAACTGCGCGGGAAAAGCACAGAACGGTAGAAACAAGAGTAGAAAGTACGCAGACGGTCGAGGTCGGTATCCTGCACTTCAATGCGGCCCAGTACCCGGTTCCATTCGTCACGCCCGGCTTTCGCCACCTCTTCAAGCGTCCGGTCACCCAGTTCCTTCAAGTTCAACTCGGCCTGCTCGTGACTGATGAACGAGGAAGCCACACGTACATTCACCTGCTCGCCACGGAGGGTATGAAAACCGATGATGCCACCGGCATGATTGGCACTTACCTCGGTGGTACGGGGGGCAATCTTTCCGTCCTTCACGGCAGCAGTATAAGTAAAAGGCTTATCGAACTGCAATACAAAGTAGTTCTTGAAATTGCTTGGCACACCACCACTGTTCTTGGTGGTGTAGCCTATGATTTTCTTTTCAGCCGGAATGATTTTCACAAAAGAACCGTTGTCCATGGCATCGACCACCACATAGGCTTCCTCCGTTTCAGGGAAAGTGAAACGGAAGGCAGCGGCACGCTCGGTAGGAGCAAACTCCGCCGTCACATCATGGTCGGCAAGATAGACTTTATAATAATAAGGAGTGGCGGTCTCGGCTTTATGAGAAAACCAACTGGCACGCTCGTCCTGGTCGAAAGCCACCTTTCCGGTGATAGGCATAATGGCAAACTGTCCGTAATCGTTAATCCACGGACTGGGCTGGTGTGTCTGCTTGAATCCGCGAATCTTGTCGGCATCATAAGTATAAGCCCATCCATCCCCCATAGTACCGGTCTGTGGTGTCCAGAAATTCATACCCCAAGGCATTGCCACAGCAGGATAAGTGTTGCCCGTAGAAAGGGCATGCTTGGATTGCGTGCCAACCAAGGTGCTGACGTAATCAACAGGAGTAATCGGCTCGTCAACCGGCAGTAAGGCCGCCTGCATACCGCCTACAAGAAGGAGGGCGGTTCCCCATGCAAAAAGTCTTTTCATTCGTTTAATAGATTTTGTCATTGTTTATTTCCAATCAGCTTGCCTTCAAGCATTTTCATGTAATATCCGCCTACTACCGAGCGGGCCTTGAAGCCACGCCAATTGGGCTTGTCGGTAAACACCCAGTCGGACATAGGCACGCGGTCTATCGTTTCGTTCATGAACTTATGCAGAGGAACGATGAATTCACGGAAAGTGGCCAGGTCAGGAGCCATTGTAGCAGTCCACATGATCCAGTCGGTCTTGGTATAAGTCTCACGACTGTCCAGAGGCAAACCATAAATATTCTGCTTCGTCAGATAATAAGGTATCTCCATTTCTGCAATTTTTGTATCAAAGATGTTCAGTCCGAGCAATTTATCCCAGACAAGGTTGTACTTCTGGCTCCAGGTACCCGGCTTGTCAAAGGTCAGACGATAATGGTCGCCGTCGTTGGCCATACGTTCCCACTCAGCCGCCATCTGACGGGCCTTCGTTGTATAGCTTTCGGCAACATCCTTCTTGCCGAGCATTTCGGCCAACCGGCCATAAGAGGCCACCCCTAAAATTGCCTTGATGGAAAGATTCGTGTTATGGGCAAAGTGTCCGGCGAAGTCGTCGGTACAGAGCTGGTTCTCAGGATCGAGTCCCTTTTCCACCAGATAGTCGGTCCAGGTGGTGAGCACTTCCCAATGTTTGGCAGCATAGTCGGCATTGCCTTCTACGGCAGCAATGGCAGCCGTAAGAATCAGCATGTTTCCACTCTCCTCAACCGGCATATCGCCTCCGTAAACCTGTCCGTTGGCAAGAGGATAGGTACCCAAATCATGGGCGGCGAAGGGCTTGGTCCATTTGCCGCTTTCACTATAATGGAAGATACCGTTCATCATGCCTTTCTCCAGTTCAGGATTATAGATCAGATAGAGGGGAGCCGAGGGGTAGGTCAGGTCCACCGTATTGATACAGCCGTTACTGTTGTTTTCCTTCGACAGCCACAAAAGGTCACCGTTGGGAGCTTCCACCAGCTTGTGGGCGGCAATGGACTGACGGTAGGCCAACGCGCAGAGTTCGGCATATTCCTTGCCGCCTACGGCAGAAGCATCCTCCATTAACTTTTTATCGAAGGCATAGCAGCGTGCCAGCAACTCGTCATACTCATTGTAGGCGGCCAGCATTTCCGACTCGATGGTACGGTCGCCTCTCGAGTTCCAGTAAGAACGCAAGTTTGTACCGAAGTATTGGATGGAATAGATGTCGTCATATCCCAGCATTATCTTGTCGGTAACCTTCCTCACTTTACCATAGTCACGCACCAAGGCCATATTCCCGTTGCTGTCCTCACCCGCAAGCGAAGCTGAATTAAAGGTGCCGTTCACGAAGTTCTTGCGCAGTTCGGTACTGTTGCCGATGCTGTATGCTGTGTTTTCTTTACCGGAAACCATGTAGAAATATCCCCAGTCAATGCGAAGGTCATCGCCCTGCTTAGCCAGGATATTCTGCTCTTTGCTTCCGCTCTTCAAGTAAAGCAGCCCGTCAGCTTCATATCCCTCGCTTGCAGATTGCTGGTAAGGCTGGTCGAGCGCCCAGCGCGGCGAGGCCTCAAAGTACACCTCCACATCGTGTTCCTTGCCATCACGGGCAGCAACACTGTAAGTAAGGTAATTCACGGGGCGGCTCAACAGCTTCAGGTCTTCCATGAAAAGAGGTGCCGTGAAAGTGACTTTCAAGTCGACATCACCACAGGTAAAAGCGTAGTGTGTCTGCATGGGCTGCACGTCAGCAGAGGTCTGCACAGCTGTGTTGCCAAACACGGTTTCCTGATGTTTCGGAATCTGCAGGCCGAAGTCGAGCAGACCGTTGCCGACCGGATTGATACACTCGGCGGCAATGATGTTGTCTCCTTGTTTCAAAGCAGCCAAAGCCTCATCGGAAAGTTTCACGACCTTGTTCTTATTGCATGTGGTTCCCGTACTGTGTATCTTCACTCCGTTGATATAGAATACGGCATCATCATCATTGGAGAATTCCAGATAGACAGGTATGCCGGTCAAATCGCGGTCGATATTTACCGTACGGCGCACCCAGATATTGCGGGTTCCCCATTGGGTCTTGGCTGTAGGCTCATTTTCTTTGGTACCAAAGGCACCACGGTCCGACTTCCATCCGGAATCATTGTAATCGGCAGATGTCCAGTCGCCAGCGGGCTTGTCTGTGATATACCGTCCAGTCCACTCCCCTTGCTGAGAGGTGGGCACGATTGCATTCATCTCCAATTCTTCAGTCCCCATAAAACGGTAGGAAACACCGTCTACCTTCACCACGCCAATCAGAGGGAAATCCTTACCCGTCCAATGGCGAACGGGGCTGTCATAAAGGTTATCGCTCATGGACCATGCACTGGCATAAGGGTCGATGGTAACAAGCGGGTAGGCTGGAGCTCTCAAGTCATTCTTGACGACTTCATAAGACGTATCCTTGTCACTGCACGCAAAAAGGCATGATGCCAACAAGGGGTATAAAAGCTTTTTTCTCATATCGTTTATATAATATAATTGTTTATGTTGTTAAATGCTAAAAAATAAAAGGTCTGAGATTACCAGCAAAACTTCACCGACACTCCGTCAGGATTATTCTCAAACTCTATCAAATAGGTATGACTTGCTGCATGCCAACGCTTGGTATCGAATACTTCTTTGCCATCGACTGTCACACTCTTAGGACAACTCGGCAACAGTACCCGCGATACGTTTGAAGTCTCGGCAGGACTTTTCGCCACATAGGAATACCAGCCTTTTCCGCGTTCTTCCTGTTCTTCGCGACTTGCCGAAGCCAGCACTTGAGGCTTCTTCTTACCGGCTACACGTTCTACATTCAGCAACAAGGCTTGCTCACCCGGATTTATCCGCTTGGAAGTGTATATCGGTAATTTGGGATCAAAAAGGTCAATCAAACATCCTTCCACAGTAAACGGCTCGTCGCTCACACTCTCTTCAAGCACAGCAGCCAAGTCGTAATCTCCCCTTTGCAGATAGAAGTTGTTTTTGAACTCCAGCTTTCCCGCTTTCGCGTTCTGCTCGTACATCCGGGCCGCAAGATACAAAAAATATTTGTCACCACCCTCATGCAGGACATAATCTTTAGGATCGGTACGAATAACACATACAGTTCCCTTACCGTAACTATATTCTCCCTGATTCGGCCAGGCAGGAAGCCCCATCTGCTCAAAAAGATGTGCGGAAGGGGTAGCATAGTTATGCCCGTTGGTATTCCACCATTCCCTTACATTCTGGAAAGGGTCGTTGTCCGTTCCACTATAAATCAATACTCCCCCTTTCTTCACCCAATCGGCTATGTGGCTGTGCGCTTCAGGCTCAAGCGGTTTCATGTTCGCATAAGTCATCAACAACACTTTTGTGTCAGCCAGCGCTTCCTTATAGCCGAGGTTCTCAATGTGGACGGTCTTGACGGGTACCCCTCGTTTGAGCAAAGGCAACGCCTGACCGTAGAAATTCGCCAATTGTGGGTCTTCATATCCGTTGTGCGTAGGGAAACGCTGGAACATCAAGGAGTTTGCCATCAGTACGCTGAATCCTTTGCTTCCAGTCAGTTCTTTATCAGTCAGAGGCATACGGTTCAAGGCATTAATCATCACCTGCATCTGTGTGGAATAGAAACGGGGAATACGTTCTTTCTTGTCGCTATTGGCACTTGTCCGATATAGTCCTTCGTAGATACGTTCCGGCCAAGGCATCACTTCGTAATCGGCTATATTGGGATAGAGTAATTGTGCAGTAAAGGTAGCCTGATAGTTTTTCTTATAATCTGCCCAGTCACGCGGCCAGTCTTCGATAGGGTCGGTCAGAAAGAACATCTTGCGACCAGTAGGAGCAGTCATTGACTCCATAGAGCCATACTCCAGATAGGCAGTCTCGAACACACGCTCACGTTTGCGACCGTCAAAGAAATTCGGCTCACGCGAAGTTCCGGTCCACACCTGAGCAATGTAACCGTCCACACAAGGAAGTGAGGCAAGGCTTGCTTCTGGACTGACAATCTGCCATTGCGAATAGTTCACCAGCGAGTGGGTGGGAACGTAGCACTTCACGTCCATCCCTTTGCTTTTACCATATTCTTTGGCAAAGGTGAAAACTTCATTCAGTGCACGATAGTACAAGTAATACTTGAGTTTGCTCGACAAGTAAGTATTTTCCGGAGACTCGTGTTGCGGTCTCCACTCGAAGCCATAGTATTTTTTCCATTCCTCCTTAAAAGAATCACTGTAACCGGCTCTTGCCCAAAATTCAGGCTCTTCCATGAAGATGGCATCCACACCGGCGTCGATTACCCTCTTCACATGTCTCTCTTTCAGATAACTTAAAAAATTCTCCGACGGTACGATATAGGGCACCATGTGACCGTGCCATATCGTATCTCCAGTCTGTGTGACTTGTCCCTCATCCAAATGCCATTTCCCGTCCCATTGTCCGGTAAAATAGTCCTGATATTCACCCCAAGCAATACCGGTCATAAAGTGTATGATATATCCACGCTCTTTCCAGGACTTCACCCGTTCCTCAAAAGATAGTTTGCGTGATTTATCCGAAGGATTTCCCCCTACTCCATACACCATCACCGCATCGGCCCTATTGTCTATAGAAGGCTTCCACTCGCGTGAGGTTTGAAAAGTGGTTTTAACATTGTCCTTGGTCTGAGCATCTACAGAGATGCCTATTGCCAAGACAGTCAAACTTATCAAAAAATGTTTTTGCTTCATATTGGTTTCTTGTTTTTATGGTATTAATCATTGTCCTTACCACTATAATGGCAAAAGATTGCTCAACAGCCGAGGCTTTGGCACTATAGCAGCAAAGCCTCGGCTGTATGCCATCAAGCTACGGAATAAGTACTTCTACCGGCTCACTGTAGTTCCAACGGCGTGTGCCGCTACCTACAGGTGTGTCGTAGTTAATACGTGCGGCAGCGCGTACAAACACTTTGCGGCCCGAAGGTATACTGCCGTTAGACTGGACAATAACTTCCTTACCCAGTAAATCTTCGAAACTCTTACCTTCATAGCTGATGCTGCTCGACCAACGCTCGTCGCGTGCCCGGTAGCCTACTGTGTTTGAGTAGCTGACGAAGAACTGGATGTCAGTTACATTCAAGTATTCGTCTTTCCAATTGCCCATCGGCTGGATTTTTTCACGGAAAACTTCATCCGACACACCGCGTGTCACGCGTACTTGTGCCTTGATGACCCCATTGCTCACCTGCGGATCACCTACAAACTCAACGTTCAGAAAGGGCTGTACTTCAAATTTCACTTTCGTCGTACCACTGATTTCAGTATTGACGGAACCATCATGGAGCAAGGTACCGTCTGTATTTTCACGCACTAATGGAATGAACGGGCCGTCGATACGGACATTATACTCACCTTTGAAGAGCTTCGTGTTCTGGAATGTACCGTCCATCATACAGTAAAAATCGGGATTATGTTGCACATTGTCACCCCAACTCAATTCGGTCAGACGGACACGGATACCCTCACTGCCCTGGTCGGTCAATACACGCTTACCAGTTGCTTCATCTACCACTTCGCCCCAAATTGTTTCTGCCGGTTCCTCATAGTTGTCTATTTCGAACATGCTGCATGAGGTTAACATGAACAAGGCGCTGAATAAGCTATAAAATATTGTCTTTTTCATACGTTTTAAGTTTTTTAATTATTGAGTTTTATCGATTAGGCTGCTGGTCAATCACAGGACTCTTAGAAACCTCACCACCCGGAATCGAGAAATAATAGTCCACCGGAGTGTAACCGAAGTCCTTGTCACCGGCAGTCGTATAGTTGAAACAAACATCAAAGAACCACTTGCCGGTCGCCGTCGAATAGAACGGATAGATACCACGGAAACGATAACGAGTCGTGTTGCTGAAACGGTCCTTATTGCGTTGCTCACCCCAGAATCCATCGCGACCTTCATAGTGATTCACACGCCAGCGACGCAAGTCCCATTTGGTCTTATGTTCGAAGGCCAACTCCTTGCGACGTTCCTTGCGGACGATATCACGGCTGTCTGTTGTACCAGTCAACGAGGCAGTCAACAACCGGGCACCGGCACGCTCACGAATATCATTGATGGCTTTCGTTGCCACACTCAACATATCTGTACCATCAGGAGAAGAGACGCCCGCTAACGAAAGTTCCACAGCAGCCTCGGCTGCATTCAGCAGCACTTCGGCATAACGCATCAAAATAAAAGGTTGTGCACTATTGCCTTCCCGAGGAACAAATGCAGGATCAGGGTTCAACCATTTACGTGCCAGCAGACCGGTCATAGCACTTCCACCATCTTCATAGAAAGGACCGTTCTGGCCAGCAGCCTTCATCGTAGAGCCATCAGGCAGGGTTACAATTTCCTGCTGATCTTCAGGTTTCGGACTGAGATAAAGCGTTTTGGGCTTCTCTTTATAAGCACTCAGATGATTGTACTTGGTAGTGGCAGCACCATACGAATAGTCACTAAGAAGCGGTTTGACAGGCGCAGCCCCCGTATAAACACCGGCATAAATTTCAATTTCCTTACCCTTAAACACATCACCAGGGAAGATGACGTAAGCACGCAATCTAGGTTCAGCATTCTTGTAATAGTCCATGGGACTATCATACATAACGTAATTACCTTCGGTACAAGAATTGCCTGTCGTCACCTTCAAGGTACCGTCGGGATAACGGTCGAAACCATCAAACAACTCAACAAAGTCGGCTGTCGGGCAAACACCACAGTTCAGCGGAGCCTTAAAGGTGAGCGGTAAGTTGTAAGAATCGTAAGCATGAGTACTGGTGGGGTAAACGTACTCCTTCACATAGATGTTCTCAGGATTATTGCTAAGATCGGAGAACATATCCACCATATTTTGATATTGTGCTTCCGGATCATTAGCGGCCCATTTCTTCTTGTAAAGTGAGTATACACCGCTTTTAATCACCTCGGAAGCGGCTTTGTAGGCTTCAGTGAAATACTTCTTGGAAGCCTCTTGCCAGCGGTCCTCATCGAATCCGATCACGCGTACTCCCGTCTTGGTACCCAAACCGGTCAAACGTCCAGTTACCGTTTCATTATACTTAGCTACACTACCGGCATAGAGCATTGCTTCTGACTTGAAAGCCAATGCTACATACTTATTACTGTAACCACTCTTGGGGCTACTAGACATCATCAATTCAATGGCCTTGTCATAATCTGCCAAAACCTGGTTCCATGTTTCTTCCTCACTGGCACGGGGAACCTCCAAATTTCCGTCTCCAGGATACTGGATGACTTTTGTCACCAAAGGGATACCTCCAAAACGACGGGCCATGGCATAGAAAACTGTGGCACGCACATAATAGGCTTCGCCCAAATAGTGGTTGTAAGTAATTTCTGCATAGGAACTCTGATATTTCGGCAGGTTCTCAAGCAGGAAGTTGGCATCGCGCAACAATTCAAAAGCCTTGCCCCAGTAAGCATTGTCTTCACCGGTAAACGCACAGCAAATACCGTCCCTGTTCATGGCTTCACCAGTACCGTCAATACCCATGGCATTCAACCAACCATTAAAGTTCACCCCCCATTGTGAGAGGTATTTAAAGTCTTCCCATGGCATATTGCTATACAAACGTGCCATATAGATGTCCATACCAGACTCATTGGAAAGCAACGACTCGGAAGTCACGATATTTTTGGGAGCAATATCCATATCGACACATGAAGTGGCAAGAGTCATGCACAACATCGCGGATATCAGTTTATGTCTCATATTTATTATTTTTTAGGTTTATATCATTAATTAGAAAGAAAGGGAAACTCCCAATGTATAGGTCTTGTTCAACGGATACATGCGTCCCAAATCATCATCGGGATGCTCAGGGTCTACAAATTTCACACCCGTAAATGTCAGCAGGTTGTAAGCATTGGCATAAATACGCAGACTGGCATTGGGAATCTGTTTCAATTTCGGGAATGTATAACCCAGCTCGATACTCTTCAGACGAAGGTAAGCGGTGCTTACACGATTGAAAGCTGAATTGTTTTTCGCCCAACGACCTGTGTAGGCGTAGTGACCGGAAGTCCAGACAGTAGAAGGGTCATAGGGATCGGCCTTCGGGTCTACGGGATGCCAGCGATCAAGAAACTGTGTCAATGCACCGCCACCGTTCTTACCCCAAATTTCATGCAAAGGCTCTTTGTACTCCATAGAACCCAGCGCAGAGCCTTGCAACAGCATGTTGAAATCTAAGTTCTTCCATTGCAAGCCGGCATTTAAACTGAACTGCAACCATGGAGTCTGGTCAAAGGCAAACGGATGTTCGTCCTGACCGTTAATCTCACCGTCACCATTCCAGTCTTCATATTTGTAGTCACCCGGCAGAATGTCACGTTCCTTGTAGCCAGGATAGCTCCAAATATCATTCCAGCTGGTGTAGCGTCCGGCAGAAGTATAACCGAACTGTACTCCCTGATAACGGTTCGTCAAGTTGTCATTACGCCAACGATCGTAGGAATTGGCCCAAGGACCTTTTTCCGAAGCAGTCAGGTATTTCTGACGGGTAACGGTAGCAATACCTTTCAGATTATAGGCCACTTGTCCAATCTTGTTGCGGTGGGTCAATTCCAATTCCATACCGAATTGGCGGTCACTGTCCAAATTTTCGCGCGGAGCAGAAGCACCTACCACCGTAGGCAAATCACCGGTACGGCGAGCGAAACGGCCAGTACGCAGACGATTAAAATAGTCGAACGAAACACCCAGCAGACCGTTCCAAGCTTCAAAATCGAAACCCACGTCGAATGTCTTCGACTTGAACCAAGTGATGTTCTCATTAGGTAATGCCATCGGGCTTGCTGCACTGATGAATTTGCCACCGAAGATATAGCCCGGTGAATAACCGTTATAGTCGCCATTAGACATGTTACCGCTGGTTGCAGGATAAGTGTACCCCATAGCCCAGTCATAATTCAAGTCACCATCATCACCCAGCACACCGTAGCTGGCACGCAGCTTCAGCTGATTGACAAACTTCAAAGCATCTATGCTTTTGAAGAAAGGTTCTTCGGATACTCTCCACCCAGCCGATACTGAAGGGAAGAAACCCCATTGATGCCCCTTGGCAAACTTGCTGGAACCGTCGTAACGAAACTGTGCTTCCAGCAGGTATCGGTCGGCAAACGAATAGTTGACACGACCTATCAAAGCTTCGTTAGCTTGTTCATACAAATCATTATTACCAGTCTGCATGGCGCCGATCTGTCCTTCAGTCACACCAGCCAGCAGGTAAGGCATAGAGAATGCCAGGTCGCGGACAGCGTAGAAGTTGTCACCGTTGCGCTTCTGTACCTCCCAACCGACAACACCACCCACATGGTGGACATCGTTAAAAGTGCGGTCGTAGTTCACTGTGAATTGTCCCAACATCTGTGATTTGTCATAGAACTCGCGACGCATGTTGCTGGGCGAACTTTCGTTATAAACCTTCTGATTGTAGGTACCGGTCTGCTCGTCATAAGCATACTGGTAGTACTCTTTGCGGAAAGCCTCGTTGTTGTCAGCACGATAATCGTAACTGAACATAGCTTTGGCAGTCAATCCCTTCAATACCGGTGTGTATTCACTGAAATCTACCGTCAAAGTAGCCGAAGACTGGAAATATTTCTGCTTGTACTTCTTGTAACCGGAAATATCGGCCGTCATCATAGCCACAGTATTCTGTTCCATGTCCAAACCGTTGTAGTTCAACATCGTCCCTTCAAGATCAGCGTATGCAGGATAAAGTACACCTTGGCGCCAATAGTTACGAATGATATCCTGTGCGCTACTGTAAGGCGTATTGCGTTCGTCGGAGATGCCACTTACACCAAGTTCGAATTTTATACCTTTAGCAACTTCAGTTGAAATGTTGGAACGCAGGTTGAACTTATTATAATTCAAGTCTCCCGAACGGAAGATACCTTCCTGGTAAAAGTAGCCCATACTGATATAGAACTTCGTCTTCTCGTTGCCACCGGAAATGCTGATGTCGTGTTGTGTCTGTGGAGCCACATTAGAGATAATCAAGTCATTCCAGTCCGTCGTACGGCGTGTACCGTTACGGAATGCTTCAAAGCTCTCTTCGCTGAAGACCCATGAACCGCCATTGATGTTATTCATCGACATTTCGTTGAACAGCGTCATAGATTCATAAGGATCACACAGTTCAGGCATACGTGAAGGTTGTTGGAAAGTGTAGGAACCATTGTAAGAGAATTCCGTTTTTCCAGCTCCTCCTTTTTTGGTGGTCACCAACACTACACCATTGGCTGCACGTACACCGTAAATAGCGGCAGAAGCATCTTTCAACACAGAAATATCATCGATATCCATTGCATTCAAACGCTGGAATTCTTCCGTACTCCGAGGAATTCCATCGATGATAATCAATGGAGATCCCATACCTCGAATATCGAAACTGTTATTGAAAGTTCCGGGCTCAGAACTCTTCTGCCATACGCGCAAACCAGGAATACGTCCTGTCAGCATATTCTGCGGATTTTCGTTCTTGGTCTTTATCATATCCTGCCCTTTGACGGCAGAAACGGCACCCGTCACCGATCCGCGGCGTTGTGTTCCGTAACCTATCACCACTACTTCGTCTATCATCTTGGAGTCAGTCTGCATAATGATGTTGATAGTGGTACGTCCGTTCACTTTCTCTTCCTTGTCCTTCAATCCCACATAAGAGAAACTGAGAATACCATCTGCAGGAGTACTGATGGTGTAACGTCCGTCAATGTCGGTAATGACACCTATAGTGGTGCCCTTCACCATAACGGCAGCGCCAATGACAGGTTCATTGGTGTCATCCATAACTATTCCTGAAACGGAAATAGAGTTTTGTGCGAAAACACCTGCCGGAATCAGCATCAGAAGGAATGCCATTACCATGTAGGATAATCCTTGTCGCATCTTGCTAAAATTCTTCATAGTCCATTAATTTTAAAATTATTTCTTGCTCCATTCATAATTCGCCAACACTGCATATTCGGCGGCAAAAGCAAAAGTGAACATTCCTTCCACGTTGTTCTTGTTCTTTTCAGCTTTGTACCACCCCACCAGCAGATTGGTGGGAAGCATATGTTTGTATTGATAGTTTTCGTAGGCATAATCCAGATTATTCTGGAATGCCTCGATACAGCTTGCGGCAGCAGTGTGGGTTGAATAAGCATCCACATACCCACGCATCAGTACACCGTTGAACCAGTTGCAGAATCCGCTGACATCAAATGTATAACAGCCCGGTTTGGCAGCTTCAGGTTTGGCAAAGTAAGCAAAACTATTATCGGTCAATTCCGCCAAGTCCGTCTGATAAGTCGCATCGCTTGTAACTCTGAAAAGGTCGGCAGCACCGGAAAGCATCGTACCACTATTGTAAGTGATGGCCGGACCTACACGATCACGCAGTTTGGAACCAGTCCGGTAGCGTTCACCATCAATGGTAACATATTTTATGTCCGGTGAATCATAACCACCCATCATATCGTCGTACACCCCGTCTGGTCTCAGCAAATGTTTCTTCTGCCAATCGTAAACAGCTTTGGCAAAATTCAAGTAATAGTCAGATTTCTTCTCAGTGCGTAGCTTGCGACTGTTGTCGGCAGCCACGTAGCCATAGGTCACTTCGTCAGGTTTTCCTTTGTAAATTTCGTGCAGCCACACCAGAGGACTGACAATAGGGCCATTACTGCAAGAGTGCTTGGTGATATACCCCGGTCCCCATGTGATGCCTCCCAATGGACTACCTTGCTCATCAAGGGTGCAGTCCCAACCGTCAAGCACGTATTCTGTCAGGTATTCTGCCTTTTCCAGATAGCGCTGTTCACCAGTAATATGATAGGATTCCAACAGTTCACGCACCAGCCACATCTGGTCATCGTAAACATTGAGGGTACCTTCCACTTGTGCAGCTCCCTTGCCGTTGCCGCGGTTTACGCCGTATACCGTCCACTGTTTGGTCTGCGTATAAGAGGTCAGCGTAAAAGTACCTGCATAAAACTCCAGATTGTCATAAAGTTGAGCTAAAAGTTCCTTGTAGCGGTTAAAGTGAGAGTCATAAAGAGCCGTCTCTCCCTTTGTCTTCCCGGTCTTCATGGCTTTCATCGCAGCATTCACGGCCTCAATGGAGCTAGTGTACATCCACACACTGCCCAACTCACTGGAACGGTTTCCGGTATAAGGGTTATAATAACGTGACATAGCCATGCCCGTACCCGTAAAATAGCACTCTACAGCATTGTCAATCAGCTCTATGGCACGTGCCACATTCTGCACCGGCAGATTACCTGGAACATACGTACCTCCGTTGTCCGGCTTTTCATCAACAGCAGAGTCATTACTGCAAGCCACTAACGTCAATAAGAGCAAAGTCAATAAAGTAAATAAATTTTTCATTATATTCATACAATTAGTTTCTTCAGTCCCCGTCTCTCCCCTCACAAGATGCAAAAGGAGATAAAGAGGGAAAAACAAAAAAAATTAAATATCAGCAGTTTGTCACTCCATTGTGATGTCACGCAGCACCAGTTTGTTCTCGTCGCCGTTCTCTTCTCCCTTAAAGACACCAATAGTCAACATTACATCTTCTCCGTTGAACTGAGACAAATCATAGACAAAATCGGCATATGCCTCCGGATCCCCCTTTCCTCCGGCCTGATGGATAAATTTCCAGCAACCGTCGGCAGCAGCCTCAGCAAACTGAGCCGTATGGGATGCAGGTGCCAAGTGTACGACAGTTCCGTCCATACGGATAGCTGTCACCTTGAAGAAGGTAGCATTCGTTCCACTGAAGTTGCGAGTCTTCAATGTCATCCTATCACACCCAGACGCAATGGAGAATTTGGCATAGAAATAAGATTCGGGAACGGTGGTACTTACGTTGTTTCCACTACGTGTCTTTATCAGATAGCCTTCGGAAGGGAATACCTCAGGATCTTTACTGAGCGGCATATACGACCACTCGGCACAAATATGGTCCACCTCGCGCCATGCACGATAGGCGTCCACATAGTTATCGCGATTTCCCTCAACCGGACTCAAGCCAGTGAACTTCGACTTCATTTGCGGCATGGTAGAGCGTACCATTTCCCGGGTCATCTCCCAACCATCCAACTCTTCGACCGATGTTCCGGGCAACCAGCCCCATCCTTCAACGGCTTCTTTAGCAAAAGCGATGCGGCGCAATACCAACTGCTTCCAGTAATCACCAGTCTGGGCACGGAATGTACCGATGGCAATGATTACTTCCTTACCGATGTATTTGCTCAAGTCTACTGGAACAGAAATGTAATTTTCCGAGGCATAGGTTCTGACATCACCCACCATCTCAGCCTTCGGATCGGTAGCAGTCAGGTCTACCACCTGCACGCCATAATATACCGGAGCAGCTTCGTCGGCACTGTGCGTACGGATCTGGAGGGTCATCATGTAGTTATCTTCTGTAATCAGCTTGCTTCCGAATACAAAGGAATCGAATATCTCCAAGTCAGCAGGATTCTTGCGGTCCTCTTCATTGTTACGAATGCGGAGAGTGGTTCCTTCGTTCTGCTCTTCCCAGTCGCCACGGAAGTCCATCGTACACATGTAGTTGCAAGCCCAATCCCAGTGGGGATAGCTTTCAGCGTTTCGTCCGCCACGGTATTCGTTATAATACCATTTTTCTGCAGCTTTCAAATCATCAAGAGTTAGTCCGCGCAATATTTCTGTCCCACCCATGCGAACCTCTATAGTGGCAATGCCATCCACAAAGTCAGCTATAGCTACCTTCTTCGCAATGGAAGCATAGCCTGCTTTGGTAAAAGTAACGGTGTAGTCTGCCAATGGCAAATTACCAATTTCAAATGTACCATCGCTTCCGGTGGTGGCAGTCTGTGTGGAACTGATGCTGACCGTCACTCCTTCCAACGGAGTATTTCCCTTTCCTGCATCAACTACTTTTCCTTTGATTTTTGCGGCTGCATACTCCATTTTAGGGCTAACTTCAGCCACTTGTTCTTCATTGAATTTTCCTGCCACAACGGTAACACTTACCGTCTGGTAATCGGCTTTCGTAAATGTAATTATATGTGTACCTATTGAAATATTTTCGAGTGTATATACACCCTGCGAATTTGTCGTGGTCTGAGGACCGTCCGGTGCAGCCGTTATACCGGAACCATCGACTAAAACTGTGACCCCTTCAAGAGGGGAAGATAAATCATCCGTGACGACACCCGTCACCTTTCCATAAGATAAAGCCCTTCCGCCCGTATCATCGTCCGAACAAGAGCTCGCCATGATGACCATACTTATAAGCATGGCCATCAGTCCAAAAACTTTCAGCTTTTTCAACTGTTTCATAGCTTAAATTATTAATTAGAAGTTAATATAACAAAGGAGCCGATGCCAATCGCCCACATCAGCCTCAGGGTGTTGCAAACCGCCCCCTTATTTGCAAAATTGATTCCACATGGGTTAATTTTAGGGTTAATTTGGGTATAATGGCATAAAAAAAACATTAATCCAGATCATTTTAACCCATAAAAGAAAGTACAGACTTCGCCTAACACTTTAAGCCACAAAAGTAGTGCCGCGAATAAAACAATTATCGTATAAGTCCTACTAAATCTTTATTTTCAACAGCCCATTTGTCTTCATTTACCATATTGAATTCATCGATTTTGGGAGCCTAATTATCAGAGGAGAAATAATGGGCTATCTCAGTATACGACTGAGATAGCCTACATATGTGCCTAAACTTAAAAATATTTTATAAATACTTTTCAATTGCATATAAGAACAACAACAAGAACTTCAGGAAAGCAGACAGAAAAATAAAAGAAAAAGCAAAGACAAAAAATACCGGATGCAGCATACCGGGAAAGCTAATTCCAATAAAGGCTGAAAGGAGTAGGGTAGTCTTCCCCCGTATGTTTTTTGTATTCTGCCACAAATCTTTGATAAGTACCAATAGCAGCATTTTCATGCTTAAGCATGAAAAGTGACTTGATGCAACAAGACAAGGCTGTTTCGTTCACCGGATCAATATTGAATTCCGCTTCAGCCAAACTCACAGCTTCCGAATAATCCTGAGCCTCAAAAGCCTCTTTCATCAACTGTAAAACAAGCACTTCCAGGCGGCACTCCACATCTTGCTTAAAACCGTCGAACAACGGATCGTCCATAAAGCCGACAAACTTGCCACGCCCTACAATATGCAGGAACTCTTGCCGGCAATTCTCTACCCGGTTTTCAGCAACTATCGCCATAAAACGCAGATAATCACAATAAAAGACAGAAGACAGCGTGAAACGAAAACATCCTTTCTCATAAACCAGTTCTATGCCATCCAGTTCTTTCAGAATCTTGCGCAAATGATTGATGGCTACTCCACGCGAGTTTTTCACTTTATCTTTTGGCTTGTCGGGCCATATCAAGTCACTCAGTTGTTTGGAAGAAATTCCGTCGGCATCGCTATAACGCAAAATGAGACAGAATATTTGTTTGATACGCAAGGAAAACATATAAGAGATGTTGCGACCACTCCGGTCGAAAACGGAAAAATCACCGAATAAATACATGGAGTTGGCAGTTCCCGCATCTACTGCCTGCCTCTCCATCTTAGTGGTATCAGAAGCATCAAGAAGCTGTTCCTTGTCTTGTCTCACAGCTTTGCCGGCCTCGCCCTTACCGGAGTTTCGGCGCCACTTGTACACTATCCATACGCCTCCACCAACTACAACCGCGACCGCCAGCACTAGCCATACACGTGAAACACTTCCTCCACTGTTATTCGCAATATATTTTTCAAGAGAAACCGGTGGAAAGAGTAACGAATAAACAGAAAATTTGGAAGATACGTCATCACGTGTTTCCTGCACCGTCACAAAAAGCCTGCTTAAACGCTCGTTATAATAAAGACGAGCATTTGTCGTGATTTTATCAGAGTAAATGGGAATGGAATCACCCAATATCTGACAGCTGCCATCTTTTATAAGAAAACGGTAGAGATGCAAAAACGAGTTAGACACACTCTCGGGATAACGCAAGACATAAAAACAAGAATCATTCTGTATCAGCATATCCTGCACCGGCACCACATTGGGCTGTCCTTCCGAAATATCCCAAAGTTTCTGCACATGCATCTCTTGCAAATCCACCTTATAAAGATCGTGAAAATAACGGCGGCCTATTACCTGGTCACCCGACTCATTGCCCATACCGCCAAAAATATAGACAGAATGGTTACTGTCCAAATAACCGGCCGAAGAGAAATAACGGGGACAAAGAAAATCACCGGATAGAGAACCAAGTGTATCCCAACGCGCTTCTTCCGGATCGAATATATAGAATTTATTACTGTAATACATATTGCCGAAACCACCGAAGATGGTGTAACGCTTGCGGACTGCATCATAATAGGAACAATGATGATGCAACTGCATGCTGAGCCGACTGTAACTCTCTACTCTCCAGCCCAATGTATTCAAGTCTAGACTTGCTATCATAGGCTCCGCATCCCCATTCTCTGTATATACCTCGTAGACATATAACCTTTCACTGGCACTGTCAAAGAAACTACCGGCAAGAAACAACTTCACAGGACACCGTTCGGTAAAAGCCTTGGCAGAAATATTTCCCGTCTCCATATTGTAGACAAACAACGAATCACGATTGAAATAATAAATCTCATTTCTACCAATATTATAACAAGAACCTGCTTCTGAAGCCGACGCAAAACCGCCCTCCCGCTTCCAGTGAAAGGCCTCATTAATCAGCCACACCGGATTTTCCACTTTACCGTAAAGAATCCCTTCCCGGTCAAAAACCGATTCTCCTTCCGCCTCATCCAAAGGAAACGTGTAAGTGTGGTCAGCGTGCACAACCAACTTATCAATAGCTATCTCTGGAACGTCAATAATGTGGTCGCTCTTACCGAACACTATTTTCGGGCTGAACTCATCGGCAAGTGCTACACCCTTGCATACTTTTTCCTGATCATGAATCTTGAGAGTAATCTCATCCTGCTTCAAGTTAAAGGCTATCTTCACCCTAAACCAATGGGATTTCATCGCTCCAGCCTTATTGACAGGCAAGGCTATCAACACACACTTCCCCTCTTGATTCAAACGGAACAAGATATCATCACCACGAAAATCAAAAAAAAGATTGAAAATCTGTCCTTCATCCTTCCCCTTAACACGCAAGATATAACCGACGCTCTCGGTAGAATACAAAGCTATATTGAACTCCAAGTCAAAATAGTCTCTGAAAGAAGGATAACTATGAGCAAACACATCATAGGATGTTCTTTGATCAATAGGACTGACCGCGCCACGAAATCTTAATCCGTATGCGGAAACCAGTTGGGTAGTGCAAAGGCCAATTATAAAAATGATATATCTATACAAGTGTACCATTAGGTTTCATTTAAGGTTATGCAATACCATCATCAAACACTAGCCAACATTTATTAACAAATGATGGGAAGATTGGAATGCAAATATATTAAAATATAAACGAACGAAAAATATTTTCTTTGAAAAAGTAATATATCATACAGTCACAAGACTTTCCAAACGGATGTTGACTAAATTTATACTAAATGAAAAGACAATATTCGTAAGAGAAGAGATTATGGAGGTAATGACTGCAAATACCGAAATGACGGCAGTAACCTACAGTACATAATGACAATATAAGAAACTAAAAGTCCGTATCATCTCAGTGCCCATAAAGGCTGCAGATGTACGGACTTGATGAAAAGTAGGCACAAAGGAGATTACATGAACTGCATGAAGAAAAGCTATGACGCGGGTACTCCCGTCACAATTCCCCGGCCATGTGTCCCTATATAAACCCGTCCATATTCCTGCATGTCACCGCAGATATGCAATACCAAGCCATATTGATGGGCATCATCGTTGATACGTACCCAAGAGTTAGCCGCATCGTCAGAACGGAAGAAACCATATTGCCCGTTGATTACGCCTATCAGATAGATGGCAGGATAATCATTACCCGGCTTTGCCTTGCCGAAGCCAAAAGCATAGATGGTACGTACCTTATCCAAAACACGGAAATCAAATTTTTCTGAAGTGACAGAGTGGTACAAACCATCATAAGCTGCAATCCACAAATCTTTTTCACGACCGGGAGTAGCATAGATACGGTCTTGCCCTCCACGCAGATCTCCTCTTCGTACAGCGGCACCGGCATTACCGCGTTGGGACCGTTTAACCGTTAAATTCAATGTGTCGGCATGAAAAGTCGCCCCACCATCCTCGCTGCTATACAATATTTCGGCCACAGCATCTACAGCATAAAAACGTTTGGGGTTCACCTTATCTGCTATGACGCGGATATTCTTAGGCAAACCACGGCAAACTTGCCAAGAAGCCCCCTTATCACGGGTCAGATAAGCCTTCGAGCGGTCGGGTATCCAAATCCAAGAAGAGCCATCTGCTGCCACGGCGATATGCCCATTACGAGACTTCTCTGTTGGAACGGTGGCACACATAGTCCAGTGCCTGCCCCCATCTTCTGAATATGAGATAGTCTTTGCATCCGGCTGATGGCCAAACAGTGTACCAACCCTGACTACCAAATCCTGCTTCAGCCAAGCGCCTGTCACTCCATTCGTATTTCCGAAATGAGGATTGGCATGGCTGCCCAACGAATCGGGTCGATTGAGGTCGAAATGCGTAAAGCCACCATAATCACCGATACCGGAAATCAGGCGCGCCCCTTTTTCGGGAGCATAAAGTTCGAGAGGCACGGTCTCTTCGATACCGGCAGACATGATACTCCATTTCACCGGTTCCTCGCGTTCCACGGCAGAGAGATTAAAAGTTTCCCAGCCACCGAAACCGGTGGTAAACATGGCATGTTCAGCGTCGGTAGGGTCTATCTCTATGTCGAACATCCAGTGTAGGGGCGCTACCTTTGTATAGGGAGCTTTGGAATAATCATACTCATATCCCGTCTTGAAAATCGGTTTCCAGCTCTTGCCACCGTCAGTCGTACGGAACATCTCATCACTTTTATAACCGTGCTTGCCCCCTAGACTGTGTGTACTGGCAATCAGATGCTTCGGATTACGAGAATCTACAGATACGGCTGCATAGCCAAATCCTGCCTTTTCGCCACCTGGCAGTCTGACGGGAGAAATGTCTGTCCATTTGCCTTTACGGATATCGTATTTCCACACACCTCCATCCCCCATCTGGCTTGGACCGGGAGTATCTCCATACGTCAGAACCAATTGCCCGTCACCGGTCAAGACCATATGCGTGGGGCGATACTGCATCGGCTGTCCCCCGACCGGCTGCCAACTTTCACCATAGTCGTGACTCACAAACAGATTTTCCCTGCCCATCAATGACACTGCCACATAAATGTCACGGGTGCCACGCTCGTCGCGAGTGCCTTGTGCATCATAGGCAACACAGACAATACCACTGCCGCGATTCCCCCATGCGGCACGGTCGACGGGATTAAGCTTCTCGGAGACATTCGGGAAAGACGCTACCCGTGCCCAGCTCCTCCCCTTATCCGTACTGCGCCATAAGCCATGCAAACGGGTTCCCATATAAATGATATTCCCATTCTGCGGGTCCACCATCATCCGTTCCCCATTACCACGCCCATTCTCGTTGCCACCCATCGTAAAAGGCACATCAACGCGAGCAAAGGTTCTGCCGCCATCATAAGAACAGAGTATGGCCCCATTGGAGCTACTGGTATACGTACCGCAGGCAATATACACGTTCTGTGGATTCTGCGGGTCAATGGCAATGCTCTCCACTCCCTGCAGATTGCTTTCATCCAGACTTATCCAGTCCAACAAGGGCGTCCACTGGCAGGAAGCAGCATCCCACCGATAGGCCCCTCCCATATCGGTGCGGCAATAACGGATACCGGGAGCTTCTGGGTGAAAAACAATACCGTCCACAAAGCCTCCTCCCACTATCGGTACGCTCTTCCATTCGTAAGAAACGGAATTCACCGGAGATATATCTTGGGCAAGCATTGACATGCCCCCCAGCATCAAACTTATTCCTGCTAAAAACAACTGTCTTTTCATAAGCATCAGAGTTCTAAAACAAACGTTCTTGATATTTTCTTCAAAGATAGGAATATTTCATTGATATTTCAGACTGAAACTTTTGCTCAGTGCACATATAATCCTAACAACCAACGTTTTAATAAAAACAAGAAACTAAATCAAGCCATAAAAAGATTAAAACGGCACCTATCACAGTTCTTCTCTCTAACAGTTTTTGTAACAACAATGCAACATATATGACACAAAAACACAACACGTATGTCCGAACTTTGTCGCCGACAAATCATTCGACAACAACAGATTATGAAAAAAAGTGCATTGACAGTACTGATTGCCCTGCTGCCGTTGGCCGCAATTGCCCAAACGCCCTCCATCAACGAGGACGGAAAAAAGATTGAAAAGGAGAAGATGGAAACCAAAGACTACCTGCCGGAAGTCCACGGAACCATCCGCGCCAAATACGAATATCAGACCACCATGGGTGCAGGACGTTTCGAAGTACGCAATGCCCGCGTCAGCGTGACGGGTAACGTATTGCCCAGCGTAGCCTACAAAGCCGAGATAGACCTCTCCGACGAAGGTCAAATCAAGATGCTGGATGCCTACGCCCGGCTTTTCCCGACAAAAGGACTGACAGTCACCGCCGGACAAATGCGCGTCCCCTTCACCATCGACGCCCACCGCTCACCGCACCAGCAATACTTCCCCAACCGCTCGTTCATCGCCAAGCAAGTGGGCAATGTACGGGACGTGGGGTTCACAGTAGGATATACCCTGCCTACCGGTGTACCTATCACTGTGGAAGGAGGACTTTTCAACGGTTCCGGACTGACTAACCAGAAAGAATGGCACAAGGAAGTGAACTACTCCGCCAAAGCCCAATTTCTCTTCACCAAAGGACTGAACCTAACACTGAGCGTGCAGAGCATCCAGCCGGAAGAAGTACGTATGCAATCCTACGACATCGGTGCCTACTATGAAACCGGCCGTTTCCATATCGAAGGCGAATATTTGTACAAGCAATATTCCGACAACGCTTTCAAAGATGTACACGCTGTCAACACCTTCATCAACTACGATCTGCCGTTACGGAAAGTATTCAACAAAATGTCTTTCCTGCTGCGCTACGACATGATGACCGACCAGAGCGACGCCAAAACCGCCGATGAAGAAACCGGCAGATTGACGGTGACCGACTACAAACGCCAACGCCTAACGGGCGGCATCACCTTCAGCCTCAGCAAAGCATTCCGCACAGACCTCCGGTTGAATTACGAGAAATACTTCTATGCCAAAAACAGCATAGCGAAGGAGTCGGAACAAGACAAAGTAGTATTGGAATTGATGGTACGCTTCTGATATTTCTTGGCTTCCCCTTGTTTCTTTCATTCCAAAAATGTATATTTGGAATAAATTATTCCGAGCTATGGCAAATCCAATCATACCCGGTATACCGCAGACTGAACAAGACTTATTGTATAGTAAACTGAATGCATACAATCAAGGGAGAGCCTCTTATAAGGAAGTAGGGGCCTATCTTATCGTACTGCCCCGGCCTGAGTATCTCCAATATACTTTGTGGATTTACTCTCCACTGCCCGGGAGACAGTCCATCTTCTACATTTGCGACCTTTCCACCGACATTCACGAAACGTTGCGGATGGCAAGCACGCTATGCTTCTACTCACCGCGCAGCCTGCTGCTTGTGGAGTACAATGCCAAAAGAATGCAGAGCAAAGGGGACGACATTATCTCCATAGGCAAATACCACGGACATTTCCTGCACGAAATTCTCCGTATAGACCCTGCCTATCTTACGTGGATAGCCTTCAAATTCCAGCCACGCATCCCCAAGCAGGAACGTTTCGTACAGATTGCCAAGATTTACCATTCAGTCCACCTCGACATACAACGAAGAAAAACGTACCAAACCACCGGCGGACGTTTCCTGGGGAAGGAAGGGGAAAAAGTGGAGAACCTGACACTGACCGTACTCAGCGTGCGACTGGAAGACAACCCCTACAAGACGCAGCTCAAAGGGACCACTCCTTATTTCTATGTACGCCAAGTGTTGAAACTGAAAGACTCCATCGGCAACTTCGTCAGCATCCGGCTGAATGCACGCACGGCAAGCCGGAAATCATGCCAGCTGCCCGCCGTGGAACATGCCTACCAGATGGGAGAAGTAATGAAGATAGCATCGGCACGCATCGCGCGTACCTATATAATAGGAAGTACGAAATACACCCGATTGACACATGTAAAGTTACACGTCCCTACCGGGTAAAAGATTTTCTATCAGATACGAACCACACGCTGCATACGGCTGCTTTCCCAGGCTGCCTCAATCAAGCGGATGACTCCGACCACCTCGCGGGCATCGCTCTGCAAAGGTTCGCCGTGGTGGATATGCCGATAGATATTCTCATAAAAAGCTGCATAATCACCGGGAAGACTTGGATAGGGTTCATAAACAATTCTACCGTCTTTTTCCGTATAAAGCAGTCCCCAAGAGGATTTGTCCTCCTCGCCCCAGTGCGAAGTGCCGGGCAATACGCCCTCGGTCAAGGCGGCTTCCTGCGGGTCGAAACCATATTTCACGTAAGAACCTTCCCTACCGTGGAGGACGAAACGGGGTTCGCTCGCACACATCAGATAGCTGGATTTCAGCGTTATCTTCACTTCGGGCGCCTTTGAGGGACGTAGCAAATGGATGATGAAATAGTCGTCTACCTTGCTGTCCTTGCGCAACGTGGCAATATCTGCAAAGACGGCTTCGGGCATACCGAACAGCTGCACAGCCTGGTCTATGACGTGGGCACCCAGGTTATAGGTCAAGCCGCCCCCATCTTGTCCGGTTTCCTTCCAAGTATTCGGCTTGATAAAATTACGATAACGGGGGAAGGTGGATTCAAACTCCACCAGATGCCCCAGCAAGCCTTTGGACAGTATTTGCTTAACTGTCAGGAAATCGCAGTCCCACCGGCGGTTCTGGTAAACGCTCAAGGTCAGCCCCCGGCTTGCGGCAAATGCCACAAGTTCCTCAGCTTCTGCCACGGTGGTGGTGAAAGGCTTCTCCACAACCACATGCTTACCTGCTTCGAGGGCGCGGCGGGCATACTCATAATGAGTGCTGTCCGGCGTGTTGATGACAACCAAATCCAGCTCTTCCACTTCGATAAGTTCCTCAAAACTCCGCACAATACAAGCGTCGGGATACTTCTCCCGGGAGAGTTCCTTACTGCGCTCCGTAACGGCAGTCAATTCAAAATGAGGGTTAGTGGAGATGAAGGGGGCATGGAAAACACGTCCCGACATTCCGTAAGCGGCTAATCCGGTCCTTATCTTGTCCATATCGTTCTTTTTAAGTTCACCATTATTCCGTCACCAACGGACGCTTACGCCAATCGTCCTTCATATAGCTGTCTGGGTAGACCGTCTTATCAATAATTTCGCCACCTTTCAGACGAATCCAGGTGGTGAAAGTACGGGCACCTTCCTTCATCAAAATGACACGTGCACCGTTGGACAAATGGTTGTACTCGGTATTACCACCGGTGAAACGGCCGTAAGCCAGCAGGATACCTTTCCACATTACGGCATAATCGTTGTCATGATCGTGCCCGACAAACATACCCATCACATCACCAGCCTCTTTCATGGCAGTGAACATGCCCGTATTCAGTTCCGGAGCGCAAGCCTTTTCCATGCGGGTACCTATCAGTATGGCGTTCTCGTCGGAAGCGGCTTCGTTATATTCCGGCAAAGGAATATGGAAAAATGCTAGTGCAGGCAAAGGTTGCCCACCGTTCTTTGCTTTATAAGTGGCACTCTGCTGGCGGTACCAGTTCACCTGGTCGAAAGTGAGCCAGTCGTACCCCTTTACGTCGGGTAGTTTGGAGTAGGAATGGGAATCCAGACAGTAAAGCAGGGCTGCATCCTTCTTGCCGTCCGAGGATTTCAGTGTGAGGACATAGTCGGGAGATTCTACTCCGCCACGGTCGGGCTGGATATTGAAAGGCATGGAACGGATAACGTCATAAAGCTCAGCACGTGTTTTTCCCTGCTCGTTGTCGTGGTTGCCAAAGGTTACGACAAAAGGAATCTTACGGTCCGTAGCATAGGAAAGCACCTTGCGCATGGCTGTATCGGCAGGTGCGGCATAAACCACATCGCCGGTAAAGACTACTAAATCGGGGCACTCAGCATCAAGCACCTCGCCAATACGCTTCAAAGCAATGTCTGAAGCCGGATTACCATACTTAAAGTGGATGTCTGTAAACTGGACGATTTTAAACTCTCCATTCTTGTTGAACTGTAAAGGCGATACTTGTGCCGGGCAGAACAAGGAGGATAAAAGTGCCAGACAAAAGGTCAAGGAGATTTTCTTCATATAAGTGGATGATTAAATTGAGTTGATATTATTTCATGTCATTCCTTCACTATCAATACAGTGGCATAGGCGGATATACCTTCCTCCCTGCCCGTAAAGCCGAGTTTCTCCGTGGTGGTGGCCTTGATGGAGATGTCATCCTCGTCTATTCCCATCACCGCGGCAAGCGTACGTTGCATTTCGGGAATATAGGACTTCAACTTAGGCCGCTCAGCGCAGATGGTAGCATCAATATTACCCACCAAATAGCCTTTAGCAGCTATCAGTTCTATTGTTTTCTTTAACAGAATCTTGCTGTCTATATTCTTGAACTCACCGGCAGTATCGGGAAAATGATAGCCGATGTCGCGCATATTCGCCGCTCCCAGCAATGCGTCACAGATAGTATGGATGAGCACGTCTGCATCCGAGTGCCCCAACAATCCCTTTTCATGTTCCAGGCGGATACCGCCCAGCCAAAGCTCGCGCCCTGCCACCAGTTGGTGGACATCAAAGCCGAAACCTACACGTATCTTCATATCGTTACTTCTTTAAGTTGATACGAAAGTACGGAAAAAATAGGAACAAGAGAAGGAACAAGACACAAATTGCACGGATTACGCCGTTTTTTGCTCCCCTTGTGGAAAGAAAATCGAACGTAAACCGTGCAATCGGTATGGAGTATGAAGAATATGTTACGGTCTGTCGGGCAGACTGTCTACAATTCCTTTATAAAAAGCTCTCACATCTTGCCAGTGATAGAAAGGAGCCATATCCGTCTTCACCGGGATACTTACTTCATGCTCGTGCAGCAACAGTTTTACAATCACATCTTCCGGCGAGCCTTTCTTGCGGAAGAACACCAGCTGTATATTTCCTGCCATCGGCGCAACCTTGTAGTTGCACCACGCCTGATAGAACTTATCGGGGTCGGCCTCCTCGTTATAGCAGTTCTCCAACTTCATCAATCCTGCCAGGGGGATAATGTTTCCATCATGTGCAAAGCGGAAAGTAGCCGAGTTTCTACCCGAAGCAATAGCCTCGTCGGCAGCGGCAATGATGTTCTCCAGTGTCGGTTTGGCGTTTGCCACCATCAGTCCGTTGGTCATGGGCGAGGGACCGTCGCACACGTAGTTCTTGTAGTTGTGTATCTGCCAAATGTCGAATAACTCTTGCTTCTCAAAAATATCATAGAACGATACTTCCTGCTCCACGTCCTGCATGTCCGAGGCTATCGCATAAAGACCGCGCATCAGTTCCTCCGGATTCACACGTTTATGGACAAACTCTTTATCGGAGAAAAGTGAGTTCATCAGACGTTCGGGACGAACATGGCTCTTCTCGAATTTGCGGAACTCCTCGTACCAAGGGCCCTTGTGCGAAGTGAACTTCATGGCTTCCTGCGTATGAAAGTTCAAGTAAGGCATGTATTTGTTGCTAGATTCACGCTCAATCTTCAGTTGGGGATTGAATTCCTTCAGACGTTCGCAGAAGGCATCCATACTGAGTACGCAACGTATTACGAGTGTAGCACATGCCGACATCTCCGGCGCACCTTTAAAGACTTCGGGAAATGCCTGATACATACGTTCGGCAATACCGCGCTGCTGATCCACGCCCACTGGGCTCAAGTCTCCACCGCGTCCTTCGGCATCTGCCCAGACAATAGCCAACCGCTTGCGCACATCTTCGCCCAGCGGAGTAAGTTTACCTGCCTGATGTGCCTTTTCAAACACTTCCATCACACGGATATACTCCTCGTCAGAAATCAGCCAGCGCGAGCCATGACGTCCGAAGTGACTGATATAGAAAGGCTCGTAACCCTTCGGTGCCTTGGTCTGTACACCCGGTGCCAGATAGGCATAATACACTCCTCCGGTAACGGCAATGTTATCGAAGATTTCTTCGCGCGTGGCTTGTGCATACGACGATGTATGCACAGCCGATGCGGCAAAAAGAATGGTAGAAAAAACGATTCGTTTCAATCTAAAATTCATAGGATAATAAAGCTTTTCAGTTCAAGAAATCAGGATTTTGTGTCAAATTAGGATTGGTGGTAAACTCGTCCTGCGGAATGGGGAAGAGGTTGTATTTGTCGTCCACATCCTTACCTATGTAAGAACCTGCCACGCCATTGTCACTACCTTTCCAGTCCCAGTTATATCCCTTGGTGAACTTACCAAAACGAATCAGGTCTGTACGGCGAACCAACTCCATGTGCAACTCGCGGGCACGTTCATCCAAAAGGAAATCAAGATTCAACCGACTGTCGCTGATGCGTCCCGATACGCCATTACCATATTTGCCGGACATGTAAGCACGGTCTCTGATTTCATTCACATACTCCAACGCTTCGGTACGCGAACCACCTTCGGCGCCACGCAGAATAGCCTCAGCCGCCATCAAGTAGGCATCTGCCGTACGGAACATCGGATAATCGACAGAGGAGTACTTCGTGCCGCCTGGTTCCAGTTCACTGCCGTCTTTGCGCACGTTTCTCCACTTGATGCAGGCGTAGCCGTTATTGAAATCGCTCTGGAACTCCTTGCCTTCTACCCAAGTTTCTTTGGTGTGGCCAATAGAGAAGAATTGGGCACGCTTGTCTTTCTTGCCGTTCCCCCAGATGTCGTCTGCCACAAAAGTCTGGTCTTCTTCTTCGAACATATCCACCAGCTGTGTCTTTACGCGGGCATTGCCCCAGGTGCCGTTCACACCTATCCGGATATAGTTGCCCATATCTCCATTCATCAACGCCTTAATCAGGAAGTTAGTACCTGCGCTGCCTTGCGCATAGTCTGCATCCTGCACCAGCGGCCAGATGATTTCGGAACAAGTTTCATTGTCTGCCAAGAAGATGTGGCGATAATCGGAAGCCAGCGGATAATTACCTTCCGTAATTACCTTTTTGGCATATTTGTATGCGTTTGTGTATTCATTCTTTCCTACCCAAGTTTCGGCATTCAAGTAAACACGTGACAGCAAGAACCAGGCTGCTACACGGTCCACACGGGCATATTCGTTCTTTTTGGGTTCTTTCAGCAGGGTGGTCAATTCTTCCAGTTCGGACACCACAAAGTTGTAGATTTCCTCGCGAGTGGCTTGCTCGGGCATGTCACCTACTTCCATCGTTTCGTCCACGAAGGGTGTAGAACCGTAAAGGTCGCAGAGCATACTGTAACTATAAGCACGGATGAAGCGGGCTTCGGCACAATAGTATTGATACTCGTCTTTCAAGGCTTCATACACACCTCTCTCCTGCAATTTGCTCTCTGTACATTCACGTAGGAACTCGTTGCAATAGTTAATGGTCATGAAAAGACGGTAATAAGGATAACCCACAATCTCAGTAGAAGCATCCCAATTCAAGTAAAGCATGGCACGTACACCCTTGCTGCCACCGGACTGGAATACGATTTCATCCGTACAAGCTTCCTGCAAGTAGAACAAGGCACGAGTATAACCAGAATATCCTTCATCGATGCCCGACACATCGCCGTCTCCTCCGTCACCACCCTTCTGCCCTGTCTGTATCAGGGCAGCATAACACTTGGCAATCATGCCGATATAGCCTCGGGAGTAGAGTACACCATCTCACCGGTCAGTTCGTTATCATCCAGCGGCAATGTATCCAGGTCGCCCAGGCAAGAAGCAAAAAGTGACACAGCCAGCAAACATACTGTTACTAATTTGAAATATCTAGTTTTCATAATCATGTATCTGTTTTTAGTCATTAAAAATTAAGGTTAACTCCCAGCATGAACGTACGCGGACGCTGATAGATGTTTTTATCGATTCCGTCATAAAGCTCCGGATCAAGACCGGAGTATCCGCTCAAAGTGCATACATTCTGTACGGCGAAGGAGAGACGGAGCGATGTCCCGTCGTTCCACAGTTTATTGAACGTATGACCGATGGTGATATTGTCTATACGGAAGAAGTTGCCTCTCTCCAGGAAATGGTCGGTAAACTGGCGGTCTTGCGTAAACTTGTTTTCGAGCGTAGAACGCAGGATGTTGCTGGAAACGCCGTTGCTGCCATAGAGTGCATCCAAGGAGTTGGAAGCAGCCACATAGTTATAGACATAGAAACCGAAGCTACCGTGTCCGTTGATGCCCAAATCCCAATTCTTGTAGGACAGACGGGTGGACAGACCGCAATAGTAAGGGGCCTTGGAACTCTTACCAGTGACGTACTTGTTAGAGTCTTCTTCGCTAGAAGTGATGGAGCCGTCTTTGGCAATGTATTTACCGTCCAGCGGCTGTCCGTTTTCGTCATAAGCTTGCTTCAGTAGATAGTAGGTATTCGGAGTCTCTCCTACCATGTGTACTTGCAGATAGCGGCCTGTACCTCCGGCGTTACCTGTCTTTACGTAGTTGCTCTCGTTGTCGATGGTGTTCAGCTTGGTAATCTTTGAGGCATTCCAAGTGAAGTTACCGCTGATGTTCCATTCCCAATCTTTGGTCTGGATGGGAACCAAGTTCACACCGATTTCAAGACCTTTGCTTTCCATATCACCGATGTTGGTTTCGATACGGTTGGTGAAGTTACTGCCGGCAGGTACAAAAATGTCGTTCAGCAGGTCTTTCGTGTTACGCCAGTAGTAGTCAATCGTACCCGAGATGCGGTTGTTCAAGAAACCGTAGTCGATACCGATGTTGTAAGTTTCCGTAGTCTCCCATTTAATGTTGGGATCGTAGCCGTTGGGGCGGTAGGTGGTGTACCACTTGTTACCGAACAAGTATCTGGACTCATCGTAAGATGCAGTATAGGTGGACAAATGCTGGTAGTAGGAACCGATGGACTGCTGGCCGGTCTGACCGTAGCTCAAACGGAGTTTTAGGTCGGACACTACTTTGTTGTCTGCCAAGAAAGCCTCATCGTTCACACGCCATGCAGCGGCTACGGAAGGGAAGTAGCCCCAACGGGTCTCGGGCGAGAAGCGAGAAGAAGCATCGGCACGTAACGTAGCAGTCAGCATATAACGCTGTTTCCAAGAGTAGTTCAATCGACCGTAGAAGGAGAGCAGGTAGAGTTCAGCTTCCTCGTGCTTGGGAGAGGTAAGATCCTCACCCTTGGTGTCGGTAGTGGTATCATGGTTCTTGTACCAGAAACGTTGCCAGCCGTAACCAGCCATGGCATTGAGGTTATGGTCGTTGAAGTCTTTGGCATAGTTGGCGTAGAAGTCGAGTAGTGTATTGCGTTTGTCGTTATGATATGTATAACGCTTTCCGGTACCATCCTGTTCGTTGCCGGTGTACATGGCGGGGGCCAAGTCAGGCATGTTATCGTGTTTGTCTTCCGTCAGGAAATCACACCCCATGTTCAGGTTCAGTCGAAAGTCTTCAAAACCGTGTATTTTATAATCGAGGGCAATATTACCGATGGAGCGTTTGGTCTTGTTCTGCTTGTCGGCAAGTTCCAAGTCGGAGACGGGGTTTGAGGCAGCTAGCGTGATGGGGGTATTACTTACACCCATCCACATATAGTACCCCAAACCTACATTACCGTCATAGTTCTGATATACAGGGCGTGTAGGGTCGAAACCTACGGCACTTCCGATGACACTGGTGGAAACCGGCTTTTCGTCCTCGATGCTACCCTTGATATTGATGTCAACAGAGAGATGCTTGTCGAAGAACTTGGGCGACAAACCGATACTGGCATTGAGGCGCTGGTAGTTGTTGTTTTTCAACGTACCGTTCTGGTTGGTATAGCCCACGGACACGCGGTAAGGCATATTCTTCAAAGCACCAGTCATGGAGAGGTTGTGGTCTGTACCCATTGCCACGCGGTAGATTTCATCCTGCCAGTCGGTATTGACATCACCCAGCTTGAAAGCCTCCGGAGCATTGGCATACTTGGCAAAGGCTTCGCGATATTCGGAAGCGGAAAGTACATCCAGTTTCTTATACACATTGCCCACCGTCACGTTGGCACTGTAGCTGAAAGAGGGACGTGAAACACCGTCGGTGTTTCCTTTCTTCGTAGTGATAATGATGACACCGTTGGAGGCACGCGAACCGTAGATGGCTGTTGCCGAAGCATCTTTCAATACCGTAAACGAAGCAATGTCATTCGGGTTGATAGAGCTGATGGAGGCGTTGCTGACAGGCACACCGTCGATAACTATCAGTGGGTCGTTGTCTGCTGACAAAGAAGCTCCCATACGGATACGGATGGTACCGCCGCTGCCCGGAGCACCGCTGCCCGGTACAATGTTCACACCGGCAACCTTACCCACCAGAGCGTCTTCGGCAGTCAATTGCTTTCCTTTGTTCAGCTCGTCCGGCTTCACAGTTAGCAGAGAACCAGTGACATCTCCTTTCTTCACTTGACCGTAACCGATTACAACGACTTCGTCCAGCATCTCCGTGTCTTCCTGCAAAGTGATGACGAGCGGTGTATTGCTGCCGGTAACCGTCAGTTCCTGGCCCTTAAAACCGATACATGTAATGGAGAGAATATCATTGACGGCAGCTTTCAAAGTAAAGTTACCGTCCACATCAGAGATAGTTCCCACAGAGGTACCCTTTATCAAGATGTTAGCCCCAATCAGTGGTTCACCTGTGTGGTCTTTCACATGTCCTTTCACTGCAATATCTTGTGCCGAAAGTGACAAAGACAAGAGCAATCCCAGCAACGGGAGAATACTCTTTGCGATTTTAATCATGCTTTTCATATAATACAATATATAGTTAATAAAAATAATGTTTGCCAAGAAAAGGAACCAAGCACGCCCGGTTCCATGCAATCCTTATACCCAATCTTCTTAACTAATACTTATCAAAAAACTACAGTTAACTTTAATCTTTTGTCGATGTTGCAAAGGTATATGATTAACTGTCCCGCGAAAAAGGCGAGTAGAAGCTTAAAGTAGACGCAAGCAGATTAGCTTTATCTATAAAACATTAAAAAACAGCATATTGTGAAAATCAGCAGAAAGTAAGAAAGTAGATTCACATAAAGGGCATAGGAGGAGTTTTACCCTATTTTCTGCACCATATTCAGGAAATCTTCTTTAGAAAGAAAGGATTTGCTCCGCACTTTCAAGCGGTAATTATATACGGTCTGCGAAGAGTAATGCAGGAAGGTGGCAATCTTTCCGCTATCTGAAATTCCCAACCGAATCAAGGCAAACACACGGAGTTCCGGAGTCAGCAGTTCGCCCTCTTTAGGATAGATGCGCTCGTTCTCCTGCAAAAGGTTATTAAAGTCGTTCACAAACTTAGGATAGAGTTTCAGGAAGACGCTGTCGAACGTATGGAAGAATTCTTTCAACTCGCCGGTGACAAAGGTGGTGGAGTGGATGGTTTTCACCAGGTCGTCCAGCTGCCCGGCCTTCACTTTCCTTGCCAGCATCTTGCGGAATTCTTCCTGCTTGTCTATATAGACGGAACACATGTTGAAGACGTAGCCGATGTACTCCTCCTTCACACGGTTCGACTCCTGCAACCGAGCATTCAGTTCCTGCAAGTCACCGTTGATGTGCTTCAATTCCTTGTTCATGTCATCCATGGTCTTTCTGGCAAGGGAAAGGCGCTTCATCTGATGATAAATATAGACCAAGGCCACCAGCAATACTGCCGCCAGGATGGATATCCATATAAATAAGGTGACCAGCTGTTCTTTTTCCTCATGCAACTTGGCCTCGTAGGTGGAGTTGATGACGGGCAACATCCCCGAAATCTCCATCGTACGGTAGCGAGCATTACAGAAGGTAGCATCTTGCATGGAGCATTCCATATAGGTATACGCACGTTCTATGTCGCCCTCGCCATAGAGCAGGTTGGCAAGTTTCCAAAGTGAAATGTATTCCTTTGTTCCGCTTTGCACGTCGGCTATTGCCGAGATGGTAAGATATTTCTTTTCCTGCTTGTGGTCTCCTTTGGCACCATAAACGCTTGCCAATGCAACAGAAGGAATGGCAAGGCTGAAGTCCTTCTGGCTATGGATATCATAGCAACCCTCCAAAACACCTATGGCTTCGTCATACTTACCCTCATACAGTAGTTTGTCGCCCAAAGTTAGTTGATAGCCTTGCGAATCGGGACGCTTCACACGCAGAATGGAGTCTTTGTACTGATATGCCAGCCGGGAGTATGACGCCTGCAATTCTTCTGAAAAAGCATAGGATGCCATCAGCGTGTACACTTTATGATAAAGATTATAGTAGTAGAACATATCTATCGCACCCAGTTCCTCCTGGGGAATGTCTTCCAAAATTTCCAGTCCTTCCTTATACATTCCTGTACCAATCATCACCTCTGCCACACGCATACGGGCAGAGTAGAGATGCGATGCTACGGACATACGCTGGGCTACTTCCACGCAACGATTTGCTGCCCACAAGGCAGAGTCCATGCGGTAGGCGCTGTATTTGCCGAACAACTCCTGGTAGATTTCCAGTAATTCCGCATCGGAACGGGTAGCCTTCAGCTGGCACTGCAAGGCATTGATTTGAGACTGACGTTCCAGTGTATATCGTTCACGCCCCTGCACAGATGCATCAAGCACCCGAAGCAATGAATCCACCTCTCTATCTTGGCAGAATAAAGGCATAGTGCAAAACAAAGCGAAAAGGATGGCAAACAAACGTTTCATGCAGTACGGTTTCTCTGTCTATAGTTCAAGATTACATCACAAAAGTAAACATTTACCCGTTGATTACAAAGTTCTTTGGACAAAAGATGTTTGGACGAAATTAGTAAAGGGGTACTTTAGCTTTATAAAGCAGAAGTTTAGTAAGCTAACATAGAGGTTTACGGACAAAAATCCCGAATGCCGCTCAGCGGATATTGAAGTCGAGTACTTTCTCTTCCCCAAGATAGCCCTGCAAGTGCTGTCCGATGCTGACGGGACCTACTCCCACAGGGGTACCCGTGAACAGCAAGTCACCGATTTTCAAGGTCATGAAGCGGCTGACATAAGCAATGATTTCATCTACCCGGAACAGCATGTCCGCTGTATGACCGCGTTGCACCTCCTTATCATCAATCGTCAAATGGAAGTCCAAATTCTGTACATTGCCGCCCACTTGTTCCAAAGGGACAAAGGTGCCGATAGCTGCCGAATTGTCGAACCCTTTGCAAAGCTCCCACGGATTACCCGCCTCACGGAACTTACGTTGCAAGTCGCGTGCCGTGAAGTCGATGCCCACCGTCACCGCATCGTAATAGCGATGGGCAAAGCGAGGAGCAATATTCTTGCCCAAACGGCAGATGCGCACCACCACTTCCGTCTCATAATGCACTTCGTTGGAAAAGTCGGGGATAAAGAAAGGTTTGCCATCTTTCAGTATAGCCGAATCGGGTTTCAAAAAAATAACCGGTTCCTTATTCTCATGTGTATGTCCCAGCTCCTTGTTGTGCAGAGCATAGTTCATTCCTACAGCAATAATCTTCATTACTTGATCTCATTAAAGTTCAGTCTGTTAAACATCACGGCCAGATGGGCATAAAGGGAAGTGTTCTGCACGACAATGTTCTCGGGAACACGGATACGGAACGGGGTGAAGTTCCATACGGCCTTGATACCGCCCTCTACCATGGAATCCGTTATCTGCTGGGCTATTTCGATAGGTACCGTCAGCACGCCTATATTGACATCGTACTCCTGCATCTTCTGCTTGAACTTGTCCGAGTGATAGATGGGGATGCCGCTCAGTGTCGTACCCACCAGTTCGGGCTTCACATCGAAAGCAGCTACTATCTCCAAACCGAAATGGCTCAGACCCGAGTCGCGCAGCAAGGCACCTCCCAAGCTTCCGACACCGAACAGAAAGGCTTTGTGTATATTGGTAAATCCCAGGAAATCCTCCAGCACAGCTATCAGTGTGTCCACCTCATAGCCTACACGCGTACGTCCCGAGATATTGACATACGAAAGGTCTTTGGCAATTTGTGAAGCATCAATATTGATTTCCTTGGAAATCTGGGTGGATGATACGAATCGTTCCCCCTTTTGTTTCAGCAACTTTACATTGGAAAGGTACCACGGAAGCCGGCGCAAGGTAGGTTCCGGCACCTTCATGGTTTCTTTTTTCTGTAACGGACTGCTCATAGTTTCTTATTTAAGTTCTCAATATTGCGATTGGCAAAAGTAGTGCTTTTTTTCTAATCAGTAACACGGATGCAACAAAAGCTTAACATAATTTCTAATTGCATAATTCCACATAATATCGTACTTTTGGGAAGTTTAAAAGAAAGAAGTATGAAGAATAATGATTGGAAAGAACGGTTGAATATAGTCTATTCCACCAACCCGGACTACAACTATGAGATGAATGACGATGAGGAGCAAGCTACCCTCCCCCCTGCACAACAACGCCTGCGTGTACAGCTGGACCGCAAGAACCGGGGTGGCAAAGTCGTCACTCTTGTCACCGGTTTCGTGGGCACCGACAATAATCTGAAAGAACTGGGCAAATTGCTGAAAAGTAAATGTGGAGTAGGCGGAAGTGCCAAAGATGGAGAAATCATCGTGCAAGGCGACTTCAAACAACGTGTCATCGACCTCCTGAAGGCAGAAGGATACACGCAAACCAAGCCCGTGGGATAAACGCATCATCCGTCTCACTGCAACTGTAGAGGCATAAAAAAGTGACCGTTTAGGAATTCAACTCCATATACGGCCACTTCTTTTTATAGAATCGTTTCTAAGCGGAATTATTCAGCGCGCAAAGTAAAACGTTTGAAGTCAACAACCTTCAATTCAGGATCAGCTTCTTTCAAGACTTCTCTAACTGTCTTCTTGCCGTCCATGATGTCTTCCTGGTTCAGCAAGCAAACTTCTTTCAAGAACTTGCCAAGACGGCCCTTAGCAATATTCTGAATCATTTGTTCAGGCAGATGTGCAGCTTTCTCGGCAGAAACAGTAGCAATGATTTCCTTTGCCTTTGCCACGTCTTCAGCAGTAATCCAGCCTTTGGCCATGTTGCTTTCCATGTGGTCTTCGCTGTCCACGTGAGCCGGGTTGATACCAGCCTTCTTCAAAGCGGCCTCAACAGCCTTCTGTACCTGTTCAGCTTTTGTCTTCTCGATAGCAACATCTATTTCCTTCTGCTTGATTTCTTCAGATACGCCATCTTCGTCTACTGCAATCGGGTTCATGGCAGCAATCTGCATGGCAATCTGCTTAGCCAGTCCTTCTTCAACAGCCTTGTTGAAAGCAACAATAGTGCAGAGGCCATTTCTGTTCATGTGGTTATAAACCACAGTGCTTGCACCTTCTACAGTCATGTAACCATCCAACTCCATCTTCTCGCCAGTGATACCGCTACGGTCTGTTACAGCATCCTGTACAGTACCGTTGCCCATCGGCAGAGCTTTTACTTCGTCCAGAGTCTTGCACTTGTTAGCCACGGCAAGGTCCAGAATGTCCTGAGTCAATTTCACGAAATCAGCATTCTGAGCCACGAAGTCAGTTTCGCACTTCAGAGCGATGATAACGGCAAAGTCACCCGTAGTCTTAGCCAGCACACAGCCTTCAGAAGCCTCGCGATCTGAACGCTTAGCTGCAACAGCTTGTCCCTTCTTACGGATAATTTCCATTGCCTTGTCGAAATCGCCTTCAGCTTCAGTCAAAGCATTTTTGCAATCCATCATACCAGCACCGGTCATCTTGCGGAGCTTGGTTATATCAGCCATACTTACAGCCATAATATCTTTTTATTTTAATTGTTAATAATATCCTTATAAAGTAATTGAGAGTTGAGAATAGAGAATTGAGAATTGCCGTAAAGTAACTCTCAACTTTCAATTCTCAACTCTCAACAGTATGATTAAGCCTCTTCTTCCTTCATGAAAGCAGCAGCCTTAGCGGCATTGATTGCTTCCTCGTCGGACTTGTCGAGTCTTGCTTTTGTAGCTTTCTTCTTACCTTTGTTGGCAGGAGCTTCACCGGCAGCTTCCATGTCTACCTTTTCGGCCTTACGTTCTTCCAGACCTTCCTGCATAGCAGCGCAGCAAGCATCAAGAATAACTTCTACTGACTTAGTAGCGTCATCATTTGCCGGGATTACGAAATCGATATTCGTAGGATCGGAGTTTGTATCAACGATACCGAATACGGGAATCCCCAGACGGTTAGCTTCACGAACTGCGATGTTTTCCTTCATTACGTCGATAACGAACAGAGCAGACGGCAGACGAGTCAGGTCAGCGATAGAGCCCAAAGTCTTGTCCAACTTTGCACGTTGACGTGAAATCTGAAGAATTTCTCTCTTGGAGAGGTTTGAATAGGTACCGTCGCTTGTCAACTTGTCGATGGTAGCCATCTTCTTGACAGCCTTACGGATAGTCGGGAAGTTAGTCAACATACCACCCGGCCAACGCTCGATTACATAAGGCATATTTACAGATGCAGCCTTATCGGCAACCACCTGCTTAGCTTGTTTTTTAGTAGCAACAAACAGGACTTTCTTTCCTGATTTAGCGATTTGCTTCAAAGCTTCAGCAGCTTCGTCAATTTTAGCAACCGTCTTGTTGAGGTCAATGATGTGAATACCATTGCGCTCCATGAAGATGTAAGGAGCCATTGCAGGGTTCCACTTTCTTTTCAAGTGACCGAAGTGGCAACCGGCTTCTAATAATGTATCAAAATTTGTTCTAGACATTTTCTTTTAAATTAATCGTTTACTTTCTTTTTTGTTTCTTCTAAACCAACCGCCGGGTAGTCTGAATCTGAAGAGTCCCGGTAGTTTAGATACTAAACGCTTTTTCAGTTGAGAGTTGAGAGGTGAAAGTCGAGAATTAAGCAACTTGTCCGCCCCAACCGTTCTCCAACTCTTAACGTTTACTGAACTGGAATCTACGACGTGCTTTCGGTTGTCCCGGTTTCTTACGTTCAACAGAACGAGGATCACGAGTCATGAAACCTTCAGAACGGAGAGCAGCCTTGTCCTCAGCATTGATTTTCACCAGTGCGCGGGCAATTGCCAAACGCAAAGCCTGAGACTGGCCGGTGAAACCGCCACCGCAGAGATTAACTTTGATGTCGTACTTTTCAGCAACACCCAGCTTATTCAACGGCTGTTTAACTACATACTGAAGAATGCTTGATGGAAAGTACTCTGCGAGGTCTCTCTTATTAATAGTAATCTTTCCAGTACCTTCGCTTACGAAAATACGTGCAATTGCACTTTTACGTCTGCCTAATGCATTTACTACTTCCATTATCTCTTATTTAAGTACGTTAATATCAATCATTTTCGGGTTCTGAGCATCGTGTTTGTGCTCGCTGCCGGCATATACATACATATTGCCCAGCAATTTTGCGCCCAACTTGTTCTTAGGCAACATACCCTTTACTACTTTTCTCAGTAACTTGTCATCACCGTTCGGTTTTGCCTGCAAACGGGCAGGAGTGATTTCTCTCTGGCCGCCGGGATAACCTGTATATGACAGATATACCTTGTCATTCCACTTGTTACCGGTTAATTTTACTTTGTCGGCGTTGATAATGATTACATTATCGCCACAATCTACGTGAGGGGTAAAGTTAGGTTTATACTTTCCTCTCAACAGTTTCGCAACTTTTGCGCCCAGACGACCCAATACCTGGTCTGTAGCGTCAACAATGACCCATTCTTTAGTCACTGTAGCTTTGTTTGCAGAAATGGTCTTGTAACTTAAAGTATCCACTCTTAATTGTTTTTTAAAATGTTACTACTAAAATTTTTTCTTCACCGCAAGCCAGTCATCCCGGACAATGGAAGATTAACTCGCTATGAATTAAATGCTTATCCTTTTGAGATAATAATCGGCTTGCAAAGGTACGGTTTTTCTTAGAACTGGCAAAAGTTTTCCACTTTTTTTTAGAGAGCCACTTGGCTGATATACAACAGACAAAGTTATCCTGCGGAGAAAGGGAAGAATCTCCGCAGAACAACTCTTTATGATGCGGCCTTCATCGGTCGGTGCCGTCATAGAAGGCTTTCAAAGCTGCATGAGAAAGAAACGGGAAAGAGAAAGAAATATCAACGGACAAGGTCTTCGGGAAATTTTGCAGGCATGCCCACCCGCTTCCATGTTTCATGGAACCATGTATTCAGTTCATTACCATTCAAGTCCTTAGCTATAAAATACTTCAGGTACATTACCCCGTCGTCCCCTATTTCAAACTCCAGTATATTGTCTTTATGGTCCAACATGGGCAAATGGATGTTTTTCTCAATGCTTTCCTTATAGGAATTATCCGTCAGCTGCTGATAAGTCCCATATCCAGTGATGATGGCATCTTTGCCTGGAATAATTGTAAAATTGACAATACGGCCGTCATCACTCAGCACTTTAAAGGTGTTACTCGGTTTCAATATCCCGGGAACATCCGGGATTTCAGACACATAATGACATAACTGCCAAATTCCTGCCAGTTCCGCAGGCCTAAACTCTGCGCTCTCCTGCGCATTGGCTCCCGCTACCGCAAGCAGCACCGCTGCCAGCATGGTAAAGAAATAGTTCCGTTTCATATTCGTATGATGTTGGTTAACGTTATGTCGTTCCGTTAGACACAAATATAAAGATTTATTTTGAGATTATAACATTTTTGGGTATAAAAAAACCGCACAAACAACAGAATGTTTGTGCGGATGATTTTATCCAGTTTGTATATTCCGAAACTTAGAACTCGGCGTTGCGCGGCGTACGCGGGAACGGTATGACATCACGGATATTCGTCATGCCCGTAACGAACAGCAGCAAGCGCTCAAAGCCTAAACCGAACCCGGAGTGGGGACATGTACCGAACTTACGGGTATCGAGATACCACCACATATCCTTCATCGGGATGTGAAGTTCGTCAATGCGCGTCATCAGCTTGTTGTAATCCGATTCACGTTCGGAACCGCCAATGATTTCTCCAATCTTCGGGAAGAGTACATCCATGGCACGCACGGTCTTGCCGTCTTCGTTCTGCTTCATATAGAACGCTTTGATTTCCTTCGGATAGTCAGTCAGGATAACCGGACGCTTGAAGTGGTCTTCCACCAGATAGCGCTCATGTTCGGAAGCCAAGTCAACTCCCCAGTACACCGGGAATTCAAACTTATGCCCTTTGGCAACAGCCTCTTCCAATATCTTGATACCTTCCGTATAAGGCAGGCGCACGAAGCTTTCTTTCAAGACACCTTGCAGACGTTCAATCAAGCCCTTATCAAACATGTCATTGAGGAACTTCACATCGTCGGCACAGTTGTCCAAAGCCCACTGTACACAATATTTAATGAAATCTTCCGCCAGGTCCATATTGTCCGTAATATCATTGAACGCTACTTCCGGCTCAATCATCCAGAACTCTGCCAAGTGGCGGGGAGTATTGGAATTCTCGGCACGGAACGTAGGACCGAATGTATAGATGGCTCCCAATGCAGTAGCGGCAAGTTCGCCTTCCAACTGTCCGGAAACAGTCAGGCTGGCCTGCTTTCCGAAGAAGTCATCATCGTAAATAATGGAACCGTTCTCATCTTTCTTCAAGTCGTAAAGGTTCTTCGTAGTCACCTGGAACATCTGGCCTGCGCCTTCGCAGTCGGAAGCCGTGATAATCGGAGTATGAAAATAGAAGAATCCTCTGTCATGGAAGAACTTGTGGATGGCAATCGCCATATTATGACGAATACGGAACACAGCCCCGAACGTATTGGTACGGGGACGCAGATGGGCTATCTCACGGAGGAACTCCATGGAATGACCTTTCTTCTGCAACGGATACGTGTTATCGCAAGTTCCCAGCACTTCGATTTCGCGGGCCTGCACTTCGGCCTTCTGACCGGAACCGACAGATTCCGTCAGCACACCGTTTACGCTCAAACAAGCACCGGTAGTAATCTCTTTCAGCATCTCCTCATCGAAGTTACCCAAGTCTACTACAATCTGCACATTATTTATTGTAGAACCGTCATTCAGCGCGATAAAGTTTACTTGCTTACTACCTCTGCGGGTACGAACCCAGCCCTTCACGTTGACCATAGCGCCAAAATCTTCACGCTTCAGCAGGTCAACAATCTTTGTTCTACTAATCTTTTCCATAAAACAGTTATTATACCTTATTATATATTACTCAAAAGAACCCATGCGCAGGAAGTTCACCTCTTGTTCCGTGAGGTAACGCCATTCGCCGCGGCGCAGGCCTTTCTTGGTTAAACCGGCAAAATACACACGGTCCAGTTTCATCACCTTGTATCCCAGCGATTCGAAGATACGACGCACGATACGGTTCTTGCCGGAGTGGATTTCAATACCGACATCATCTTTCTTGAAGTCATCCGTATAGCTGATGGCATCTGCATGGATTTCCCCATCATCCAGTTGAATGCCGGCTGCAATCTGCTCCATATCGGCTTTTGTCAGGTTCTTGTCCAAATGCACATGATATATCTTCTTCTTCAGATACTTGGGATGCGTCAGCTTGGAAGCCAGGTCACCATCGTTTGTCAGCAGCAATACACCTGTAGTATTGCGGTCCAGACGACCTACCGGATAAATACGTTCGTCGCATGCGCCCTTCACCAAATCCATCACCGTGCGACGTGCCTGGGGATCATCCGAAGTAGTCACTGTATCTTTCGGCTTGTTCAGCAGGACGTAAATCTTACGTTCGATGCTGACCGTCTGGTCGTGGAACTTCACTTCATCGCCACGCTTAATCTTGGTTCCCAATTCCGTTACCACCTCTCCGTTTACAGAAACGACTCCAGCAGTGATGAATTCATCAGCCTCGCGACGGGAGCAAACACCGGCATTGGCCAGGAATTTGTTCAGGCGGATAGGCTCGTTCGGGTCCACAAACTGCTCCTTATATTCTATCTGTTTCTTCTTGCTGTACTTAGCATTGGGGTCATAATCGGCCGAACGACGGACTGGACGGCTATAGCTGTCTCTGTTGCCGTATCCGCCAGGTCTTCCACCACCCGAATTGAAGCGTGGACGATAAGGACGGTCACCACCCTCATTATTGTAGCGAGGACGCTGCGGACGGTCGCCATCTTCGCTGTTGTAGCGCGGACGATAGGGACGGTCCGTATTATAAGAACGGTCGCTGTTGTAGGAGCGGTCGCCGTTATAAGGACGTTGCGGACGGTCACCACCTTCATTACCATAACGCGGGCGCTGCGGACGGTCACTATTATAAGGGCGTTGCGGACGGTCGCCACCTTCGCTGTTATAGCGCGGACGGTAAGGACGGTCACCCGAATTGTTTCCATAAGGGCGTTGCGGACGGTCGCCGCCTTCGCTGTTATAGCGCGGACGATAGGGACGGTCGCCATTATCGTTATTGTAACGAGGACGCTGCGGACGGTCGCCATTGTCCGCACCAGGATTAAAGCGCGGGCGATAAGGGCGGTCACTGTTATAAGGACGCTGCGGGCGGTCCCCGTTTTCACTGTTAAATCTAGGGCGATAAGGACGGTCGCCATTATCACGGTTGTAAGACGGACGGCTGTAGCCACCTTCCTTGTTAAATTGGTTACCATCGCGGCCGGCACCTGAGTTCTCCTCTGCGGAAGAAGCATCACGCCAAGTTTCGTTTTCTGTACTCATTGTTTTTTATTCGAATAAAATTAAACCTTGGCCTCACGGCCATTCATTGTCTCTATTATACCTTGAATTTTATATGTTTCTATAACAATTGCCGGAGTAAAAAGTTGAAATTCCTCCGGTACACTTCTGTGGTTGCTTAAATTCCCGTATAAGTATGGGGGGTAATCACCTGCAATTCTTTCTTTATCTCTTCACTTACATTCAGTCCCTCTATAAATTCCTTGATAGACGCTTCCGTAATGGCCTGATTGGTACGGGTCAACGCTTTCAACGCTTCATAAGGATGCGGATAGGCCTCGCGGCGCAGAATGGTCTGGATAGCCTCGGCCACCACGCTCCAGCAATTGTCCAGGTCACGGTAGATGGCCGGTTCGTTCAACAGCAACTTACGCAAACCCTTCAAAGAACTTTGTATGGCAATAATGATATGCCCGAACGGCATACCCACATTGCGGAGCACGGTAGAGTCCGTCAAGTCACGCTGCAAACGGGAAACCGGCAGTTTTACCGCCAAGTGCTCAAGAATAGCATTCGCCATGCCCAGGTTTCCTTCCGCATTTTCAAAGTCAATCGGGTTCACCTTGTGCGGCATCGCGCTGGAGCCCACCTCACCGGCTTTAATCTTCTGCTTGAAATATTCCATAGAGATATATTGCCAGAAGTCACGGTTCATATCAATCATCACCGTATTGATGCGCTTCATGGCATCAAAGATGGCAGACAGATTATCGTAATTGGATATCTGGGTAGTATACTCCTCGCGTTCCAAGCCAAGCTTTTCGGAAACGAACTTATTGCCGAATGCCTTCCAGTCATATTCCGGATAAGCCACATGATGGGCATTGTAATTACCCGTAGCGCCACCGAACTTTGCTGTCACCGGACAAGCCTTCAGCGTTGCCAACTGGCGTTCCAGACGGTAGACAAACACCATTACCTCCTTGCCCAAACGGGTAGGCGAAGCCGGTTGTCCGTGTGTCTTGGCAAGCATGGGGATAGCGACCCACTCTTCCGCATAAGCACGGAGCTGCGCTATCAGTTCCTCTATTTGAGGATAGTACACCTGCTCCAACGCCTCCTTTACAGATAAAGGAACAGACGTATTGTTGATATCTTGTGAAGTCAGGCCAAAATGGATGAACTCCTTATAGTCGTCCATACCACCCAACTTGTCAAACTCTTCTTTTAAGAAATACTCCACAGCCTTCACATCATGGTTCGTCACGCTCTCAATGTCCTTAATGCGTTGCGCGTCGGCTTCGGAAAAGTTACGGTAAATGTTTCTCAAGGTTTCGAAAACACCCTTATCCACCCCTTTCAGCTGCGGCAAAGGCAGCTCACACAGCGTGATAAAGTATTCTACTTCAACTTGTACACGGTATTTAATCAGTGCAAATTCTGAAAAATAGGCAGCCAAAACATCCGTTTTGCCTCTGTATCGACCGTCAATCGGAGAGATTGCGGTAAGTAAATCAAGTTTCATACGTCGTATTTATGATGATAATTATCGGACTGCAAAATTACTGCTTTTTTCTGAGTAACAAGACATAAAGGATAAAGATTTTAAGAAAAGGAAGTTAACGGATAAAAAAATGGCCTTACAATCACTTGCAAGACCACCTTCGAATGAAAATTTCCAGTGGGCGTTGACGGATTCGAACCGCCGACCCTCTGCTTGTAAGGCAGATGCTCTGAACCAGCTGAGCTAAACGCCCTTTCATTTGTTCATTAAGTTTGATATGCTCTATCTCTCTAAAGCGCTGCAAAGATACGGCTTTTTTTATTACCACCAAACTTTTTGACGAAAAAATGTGGATGAATATGAATTTTGTTTGGATGTGGCTACGTAAGTGTCTGATGGTCCTAAAAACGGGGCATTTAGTTAAAAATAACGATTGCTTACCTTATTATTCAATGGAAAAGACTTAACTTTGCGACTCTATATTAATAATGTATATGGTATTATCGACACTGACTGCTATTTCGCCCGTGGATGGGCGATACAGGAATAAGGCTGAGAATCTGGCGGCTTATTTTTCAGAATACGCACTTATCAAGTATAGGGTGCGAGTTGAGATCGAGTATTTTATTACTCTATCTGAGTTTCTTCCGCAATTAAGCGAGTTAAATGCGGCGGAAGTAAAAAAGGGGCTCCGGAAGATTTATCAGGAGTTTACGGAGGAGGACGCTTTACGAGTGAAGGAGATCGAGAGCGTGACAAACCACGATGTGAAAGCGGTGGAGTACTTTATTAAGGAAAAAACAAATCATTTCCTTGCGGAGAAATACCACGAGTTTATTCATTTTGGATTGACTTCTCAGGATATTAATAACACATCTGTGCCTTTATCGATCAAGGACGCTTTGCAAGAGGTGTATTATCCGGGTTTGGAAGAGGTGATCGGCGCCTTGAAAAAATACGCCGAGGAATGGATGGATATCCCGATGTTGGCTAAGACACATGGGCAACCGGCATCTCCGACTCGTTTGGGTAAGGAGGTGATGGTCTTTGTTTACCGTTTGGAGCAACAGTTGGCATTGTTAAAGGCCGTTCCTATCTCCGCTAAATTCGGTGGTGCTACAGGAAACTTCAATGCGCATCATGTAGCGTATCCGGAATATGATTGGAGGGCATTCGGTAATAAGTTCGTTAGTGAGGTGTTAGGCTTGAAACGTGAGGAGTGGACTACCCAGATCTCTAATTATGATAATCTGGCAGCGATCTTCGATGGCTTGAAGCGTATCAATACGATCTTGATCGACTTGAATCGTGACTTCTGGCAATATATCTCCATGGAGTATTTCAAGCAAAAGATCAAGGCGGGTGAGATCGGTTCGTCTGCTATGCCACATAAGGTGAACCCGATTGATTTCGAGAACGCTGAGGGTAATCTAGGGATCGCTAACGCTATTTTAGAGCATTTGGCTACGAAATTGCCGGTATCTCGTTTACAAAGAGACTTGACGGATTCTACCGTGTTGAGAAATGTAGGCGTGCCTTTGGCACATATAGAAATTGCCTTCAAGAGCTTAACAAAAGGCTTGGGTAAATTGTTATTGAACGAGAGCGCCCTAAGTAGGGATTTGAATAATTGCTGGGCTGTGGTAGCCGAGGGTATCCAGACGGTCTTACGCCGTGAGGGTTATCCGAAGCCTTACGAGGCATTAAAAGCTTTGACACGTACGAACCAGACTGTTACGGAGCAATCTATCAAGGAATTTATCGAAACCTTGAATGTTAGCGACCGGATTAAAGATGAATTAAGGGCTATAACGCCTCATAATTATACAGGAATTTAGTGATAATACAGGTAGCCGTGAGGCTACCAAGTTTTTAACCATTGTTTAATTTATAACAAATGAGTACAGAAGAAAGAGATGAATCTCAACCGCGTCCAAAAAAAGTGATACCAAGTATCAGACGGGAAAACACAGACCAAGAAGGTGAAAGAAGACCTT
>OJOI01000142.1_pt1 | contig 54365 bp, 43 predicted proteins | sample 1598061 | NCBI WGS metagenome assembly OJOI01 (sample SAMN01915224, study PRJEB22387) | human gut metagenome | isolation source: stool | host: Homo sapiens | place: USA
AAAATTCATTCTTCTAAAACTCCGAAATACCACAAGCCCTAATGACCGATTTGGGTTAAAACCATTTTCAAAATGGTATATAAAAAAGTTACGGAGCATCTCAAAAATCTCCGTAACTTTTTTTTTACATGCTAATATTTTAGAATGGGGATTATTCCTTTGGCATGAGTTGTTTTACTTTTGCCTCGATGACTGCCTCTATATTGTTTTCGGGCAGTTTCATCCATTCTTGGAGTTCTGCTTTTTGTTCAGGGGTGAGCGATTCTTCAGTTTTTTCCATTGATTCGTCAATGTTCTTAAACAGAGGATCGGTTTTCAGAGCGGCGAGGTCTTGAATCGATTCGCACGCTTCAAATTTGGCTTTGATATAATTAATCACTGCTTTCACGTAAGCCACATTATCGCCAGTGTTTACGGGAACTTTGATTTCTGTTTTGGCTTTGGGTTGGGTTGTCTGTGCCGATTGTGCTTGAGCTTGAGCGAAAAAGCCCACGAATGCCACCATGCACACCGCAATCATCATTTTAAGTTTCATAATCAGAATGTTTTGTTGGTTATAAAATAAAGTGCAGCAAAAAGCTACTCCACCCACAAAACTACAAAATTTCCCCCACCCACCAATAAAAATCCCATTAAAAAATATCAACAATCCCCCACCCCACCTCTCTCCTATTGAATAATAGAATATTAAAACTAATACATATCATTAGAACCGTCCCTTTGGTTGGTGGTTGGGAATTATTCGAGGATGTAGGTGATTTGGCCGAAATCTTTTTTGTGGGCGTCGGTGGAACCTTTGAGGATGGAGGGTTGCGTGATTATCTTTTTGTTAACTAAAATGTCCATCATGTCCCACATCACTTCATGATATAGGATTACTTTGGCTAAATTTTCGTTGGCTAATTGATATTTTGTCATGAAATCGGCTGAGTGCTGACTCACGCACGATGCAAGTTTGGCTATGATTTTGTCGCTGATTTTAACGATAGGGCTATCGCTGCTTTCGTTGATGGTAGGAATAATCACCTCGCCCTGTTCGTTTACGAGTCCCCACTCCTTGCTCTTTTCTATCAAATCGGCACTTACTATTTTTTTATACTGGCCGTATTCTTCGATAAATTTGAAAATCATTTTACTTCCAAGCCAGTAGGATAAAGAGTCCGACCATGTTTGGAAAAAAATCTTATCAAACTTACTAAAGCCATTTGTGCCGTAGGATAGTCCATTTTGGCGTTTGTCGTATAATGCCCAATATGCGCCTTTCCATGTGGCATTGTTGGTGAGGCTGTCGGGCGATGGCAACTGTTTTTTCCAAATTTTACCGTCGAGAATGTAGGAGAAAACAAGGCTGTATGCGTTCTTCTCTAAGTTATTTTTCTTCAGTTCCGATAAAAACGCGTGCCATTCGTTTTCGCTCATTGTGTATGCCGATTGGGCAATAGTTTTACTCAAAGTTCGTATTGATTTTGTCTGTTCCTCATCAAATATGGGCATGATGGTTTTCAATACATTATTTTCCTTTTCAATCAATCCACCTATTTGTAGAAGCAGAATCTGACTTTCGGTGACAGGAATGCCTGTTGCTTTCAATTCTTTGAAACTCATAGGAGTGCGCAGAGTGTGGAGCAGTTCCCAATTATTGTCGCTTTCCACATATTGTGAAGGATCGTAAGATTCGTATGAGCAAAAAGCTATGGTTTCGCACTCATTATACGGACGTATTTTTGATGTCTGACCATAAACAGACACCCCCATCAACAGAAAAATTAAACCAAAAAATATTTTCATACCACATCAGTAATTAAAGATTAATGCAAATTTAATGATTTGACCAATCTACCAAAGTATAAAAAATGGATTTTGACAAAAATTTAGCGCACCATCAAGAACCGTCTATTTGATGGCGTTAGATAGATAATGGATAGTGCGACCGAAAGAACCGTCCCTTTGGCAACTCGTTGACCCGTAGACCTGTTGACTCGTTGACTTTATTACCGGAAGATGATTTCTTTGATTACTTCGTGGCCGAGGGATTCGTTGATGCGGGCGATGAGGGTGGAGCGGGTGAGCATGAGTTGGTTGCGCAGGGGGGCGCTGCTGATGGTGAATGTGAGCACGCCGTCTTTCACCGATCGGTCGGTGGTGTAGCGGTTCACGCCCTGCCCCACGAGGGTGGGCCACATAGCCAAAGCGCGCTGCTCGTCGAGGCGGACATCCAGTCGCTCCTGACGTAGCACTTGGTTGATAATATCTCCAACTGATTGGGCACTTGTGCGTTTCATAAGCGTGTGGTGTTATTGATTTGAACGGTTGATAAGTGAGCAAACGCCATTTTCCACGCCGAACATGGCAAAATCGCCACTCACGCGACGCACGATTTCGTCGAGGTGCGTGCGGTTGGTGTCGGTGATGAAAATCTGACCGAAACGCTCGTCCGACACCACTTCGATGATGCTCTCCACGCGCGAAGCGTCGAGTTTGTCGAAAATGTCGTCGAGCAGCAGAATGGGGGTCAATGCCGTATGCTCTTTCAGAAACTCAAACTGTGCCAATCGCAGTGCTATGGTGTAGGTTTTGCACTGGCCTTGCGAGCCGGTTTTGCGCATGGAGTGTTCGCCCAAAAGCAGTTCAATGTCGTCGCGGTGCACACCTCTTGTGGTGTAGCCTATAATGAAGTCGCGCTCGCGTGTGGCATTGAGGTGTTCGAGCATAGTAGCCTCGTTGAGGTGGCTTTTGTAGAGCATTCTCACACGTTCGCCATCGCCGGCAATGGCATTGTAGTAGCGCATGAAAATTGGTTCAAACGCTTCAATCCACCGCTTTCGTGCCGCATGAATGTAGGTGGCGTGGGTAGCCATTTGGTGCTCCACGGTTTCGTAGAGCAACGGGTCGCGAAACTCCTTTTTGATAATGGCATTTCGCTGCTCCACAGCCTTGGTGTAGGCAATCACGGCAGCCAGATACTCCTTGTCGCCCTGCGAGATAATCATATCCATGAGTTTCCTTCGCTCCTCGCCGGTACCTCTGATAAGGTCCCAGTCGGCAGGCGACACCATCACCAGCGGTAGCAGCCCTATGTGTTGGCTCAGTCGCTTGTACTCCTTGCCGCCACGGCGCACCGTTTTTCGCTTTCCACGCTGCATACCCATCGACACATCTTCGTCGGCATCGTGGCGCGTGTATTTGCCTTGAAGCATCATGAAGTCGGCATCATGTGTAATCACGCTCGCATCGGTTTGCCCTGTTGAACTTTTGCAGAAACTTAGGTAATAGATGGCGTCGAGAATGTTGGTTTTTCCCATGCCATTGTTGCCAATCAGGCAGTTCACCTTAGGCGAGAACGTAAGTGTGGCTTCGCCGATGTTCTTGTAATTGAGTATGGAAATGCTGTTGAGTTTCATTGCCACAAATATACACTATTTTTTGCAAAGAATCCCCAAAAAAAGCCAACAAGTACAAGTCAACGAGTCAACGAGTCAACAGGTCAACGAGTCAACAGGTCAACGAGTTTTTTGGGGGGCTGACAAGTCGGACGAGTCAGATGGGCGAACACCCTATCAAATCACCAAGAGGCGATGGTATCGTCTTAACTTCTTTAACTTCTTAACTCCTTAACTTCTATAAAAATCTTCTAACCTCTAATTTCTTCTTGTGGCAAATAGTAAGGGAAATGGGGTGGAAAATGGATTTTTTTAGGATATTTTTGGATAGTAGTGGCGTTTTATACAAAAAACATCAATAAATCTTTGAAATTATAAATTAATTAGTTTACTTTTGCAAAAAGAAGTGGTGTTGATAGCTACGATAATGCGCCGTTTGTGCAAAATAGCCTCGCTATATGCTTCTTTTTTACCGTTATCGAACTTGTATATAAATAACAAATAACACTTACGAACATGCTAAAAAGACGAATTTTCTTACTTTTGGCTGTGCTGTTGCCTTTGTTGGGCTTCGCACAAGCGAAGAGTGTGCCGTACTTCTCTCAGATTGGTGGTACGAGCAAACTTGATGCCGATTGGACAGTGTATAACGTCAATGGCGATGAAAAAACTTGGATCAACGATGCCTCGCCAAGTACTTATAGCAGCATTTCTACCGTGAAGGTGACCGCCGGGGCTAAATACTTTTTCAACACTAAAGCCGACGCCAACGACTGGCTGGTGTCGCCAGCCATTCATCTTGAGGCAGATAAGGAATACAAGGTTTCGTTTTATGTGAAAACATCTGGTTCTTTTAAAGAGAGTCTGCGACTGGCTGTGGCAAACGCCAACACTGCCGATGCAATGGCTACTAAGAGCGAAACACTTCTTGATTTCCCAGAACTCACAGAAAAGGCTTTTGTTAAGAAAAGCGTAGTGTATGTTGCCAGAGAATCAGGCGACTACTATTTCGGTTTGTATGAATACAGTAAGAAAGACTTATATAATGTGTTCGTAACGGCTTTCTCTGTGGCTGAGAACATTACCACTCCAGCCCCTGTTACAGGCCTTACAGCCACTGAAGGTGCCAACGAGGCAATCACCGTGGATTTGAAATGGACTTTGCCAACCAAGGACGAAGACGGTAAAGACCTCACCACCCCACTCACAGGCGTGGAAGTGTATCGCGATGGCACTTTGGTGAAGACCCTCGAAGGAACAGCCACAGCATGGCAAGACACCGAGGCTCAAGGCTTGACATCCGGTTTCCACACCTACGAGGTGAAAGCGCTGCTTGGCGCTGCCAAGAGTGCTGCTACCAGCGTGACCACCAAATATGTGGGTCCGATTGCTCCTCAGGCTCTGCCTTATACAGCCGACCTTTCAAGTGCTGAAAAAGTTGATGCTCTCTTCACCCAATATCACGGTCCAAAGAGCACACAGTCAGCAGTTTGGAAATTCACAAAATCATCATACATTGGCAACAGTTTGAACCTCTCCACCACTAAAAACCTTGTGGAAGACGAGTATTTGGTAACTCCACCACTCACCGTGGAAGAAGCAGGTGCCTATAAGGTGACTTTGGATTTTGCAGTAGGCTTCAATGGTGGCGAAAAACTTGAATTAGTGTTGGGTAAGGGCAAAACTGCCGAAGAACTGAACATTCCAGTGCAGACCATCACCTCATTCAAGGGTTCAAGAAGCAAATATGAGATTTATTTGCAGATTCCTGAAGGTGGCAAGTATTACCTCGGTTTGCACGCTTGCAGTGAGAATGTTTCTACCTACGGCTGTTCTTACAAGCTCTATGGCTTGAACGTGGAAAAAACCGCTATCGTTCCTGAACAAATCACCGACCTTGCAGCCGTTCCATTCGCCGACATGACCAACAATGTGACCCTCACTTGGACCAACCCAAGCAAGACCAACATCGGCACCGACCTCGCCGCTCTCACAAAAGTGGAATTGAAGCGCAATGGCGAAGTGGTGAAGACTTTTGTATCTCCAGCAGTGGGTGACTCAATGAACTACGTTGACAATGTGCCTTCTTCTGGCTTCTACGAATATCAAGCGCTTGCTTACAGCGAAGGTGGCGTGGCAGTGGGCACTCCTACTACCGTGAGAACCGCATGGGTAGGCGACAACACCCAAACTCTGCCATACGAATTTAAGTTCAACGACCCTGACCAATGGGCATTCTACAGCGTGGTTGACGCTAACAAGGACGGCCACAGTTGGACTTACAGCAATGGCACAAGTTACAGCAGCGGCTGCGCTGTAAACGACCACTCAAAGATGACCGAATACAGTTCATGCAACGACTATTTGATTACCCCTCCATTCGATATCAAGCCCGGTTACTACCGCTTCATTTACAGTTACAACGGCAAGGGCGCATCGTTTAAGGTGGGCACCGTGAAGAGCGCAAGCGATCCAGCAGCCAGTTTCAAGCAGTTCCGCGATGTGGACTACATCAAGGACTATGGCTACACAGCCGACACTTGCATCGTGAAGATTGAAGAAAGCGGAAAGATGTACTTCGCATTCCAGGACTACAGCATCGCTTCTTCATCAGGCACCAACAAACTCTATCTCAAAGACATTAAGATTGAATACACTCCAGTAGTGCCAGAAGTGGCAGAAGGATTGACCGGCACAGCCGCTTCCGACCAGTCGCTCAGCGCAACCCTCACTTGGGTGAACCCAACCAAGACCAATATCGAAGGTATAGCACTCGAAACCATCACCAAGGCTGTGATTTTGCGCAACGGTGAGAATGTGGGCGAGGTGACCGAAGGTTTGAAACCTGGTTTAATTTCAACTTGGACCGACCACACCATCAAGACTCCTGGTCAATACACCTACAGCGTGGAAATCTACAACGCAAACGGTAAGAGCGAACACGCAGCACCAAGCGTGCTTATCGACTGGGTGGGCGGAGGTCTTCCATTGCCTTACAGCGTGAACGTGAACGACGGCAGCGACAGTTGGAGAAGTTGGACTATCGTGAATGCTAACAACGACTACCGCACCATTGCCGGTGAACAATATGCTACCACTTGGGAAGTGTCGAGCAACTCTATCTATTACAACTCTGGCAAGGTGCAGGGTGACGACTGGGCAATGTCGCCACGCCTCCAATTCGAAAACGGCTCACACCTGACCGTGACCATCGAATCATACGCATCACAAGCCGACAACGATGTAACTTGGGATTTGGCAGTGGCTCAAGCACTCGACCACACCAAGATGGCAACTGTGAAGACTATCACCACAGCAGCCACAGCATCATCAAGTTCAAAGGCACAAACCGATGTGATTCAATTCAATGTCACCGACGAATCACTGCCAACTCTCGTAGAGGGTGAAGGCGGCACCACCCCTGTGGTGAATGTGCTTCCAGGCGTGAATGTGATTGGTTTCCATGCCAACGCTATTGGCGAAATCCACGTGAAGTCGATTTCGATTGAGAAGATGACCTCTACCGGCGTAATCGACGTGACCGACGCTAAGAAGATGATGAACATTGCAGGTGGCGTGCTCAGCATCGACGGTGCAAGCGAAATCGCCGTTTACGATATTCTTGGCCGCAAGGTGGCTGAAAGCCGTGGCGGTGAATCTATCGACCTCAATGGTAAATCAGCAGGTGTGTATGTGGTGAATGCCGTGGTAAACGGTTCACGCATTTCTGCAAAGATTTCAAAATAAATCATTCGCAATGAAGTGATACACAGAGACTAAATAAAATCTCCGAAACAGCGTCCTCTTCTGGCAAAACAGAAGGGACGCTATTTCGTTTTTTATCCCCATCTATTTTTAGATTACTATTCCAACTAATTAACGATATGAGAAAGTTATTTAAATGTGTGTCGGCAGTGGCAGCAATGTTGCTTCTGACAGCCACTTCGGCTTATGCCGGCTCTGATGTGCTTGCCACCAAGCACGGACCGGAATCGAAATTGAGACTGAACCGACCAGCCGCCAACGCTGTGCCAGAGGCGAATCCTCGAAAAGCTGTGAGCGTGGCGAATGTGAATCCCGCGGCTACCACCGTGGCGAAAGTGCCGGGCAGCAACACCGTGCTGTGTGGCGTGAAAGTGTACGACGACGCTTGGGCAACTGATGGTGCCACCATCGATGCTGGTATCTACACCGTGGAGGCGAAGGAGAACGGCAGCATCAAGAGTGTGAAGGAGAGCAAGGAATGGATGTACACCCGCTCTGCCATCAAAATTGGCAGCACCTACTATGTGCTTTCCTCAAACTTTACGGGCGAAGTCAGTTATTACAGCAACTATTCCACCTCCACTTGGTTTAAGGGAGGCGGTAGTGAAATCGACGCTGTGAATGTGGCGACCGACCTTACCCTCGACCCAACAACAAACAAGGTGTATGGTTATTTCTACGACGAGCAGACGGGCGACTACACCCGCTTCTGCGAGTTTAGCATCGCTCTGGGCGAAGCCACTAAGATAGCCGATGCCGACCGTTCGGTGTATGCCATCGCCTGCAACAAGTATGGCGACCTCTACGGCGTGGGCAGCACTGGCGTGTTCTATAAAATCGACAAACAAACAGGTGCGCAAGTGCCTGTCGGACGCACCGGCTTATATCCTGTGGATCGCAACTCAATGACGTTTGACGATGCCACAGGCCGCCTGTATTGGGCTGCCACCTACGAAGGTGTTGTAGATGGCAAGCGCAAATGGGTTTCGGCGCTTTACGAAATCAATATCTACAATGGCAAACTCACAAAAATCAAAGATTTGCCTGGCAATGCAAGTTTCTCTGGTTTGTTTGCCATGCCCTACTCTACCCCACTCACTGCGCCACGCGCTGTGACCGACATTTCGGTGAATTTCGCTAAATTCGGCGAAACTTCGGGCGACATCACTTTCACTGCTCCTACGCAGAATGTGGACGGCTCAAATATCACTGGCAATATCAGCGTGATTGTGAACAAGGCTGGTACCGATACCGTGGTGGCTGGCATTGCTCCGGGTGCTACCCACACCATGCCTAACGTGACATTCGCTCCTGGCTACCAAACACTGAGTTTCACCACTGCCAATGCTGAATATCAAGGTGAATTGGCATGGCACAAGGTGTATGTGGGCGAAGATGTGCCGGGCACTCCTACAAATGTGACGCTGACCAACCAAGACGGCAAGGCTGTGCTTTCATGGATGCCTGCCGAACTGGGCTTGAACGGTGGCGAATACAATAAGAGCGAGGTGGCTTACAAGATTGTGCGCTTCCCCGATGAGGTGGTGGTGAGCGATGCCTGCAAGGCTACCACTTTCACCGACGAGAAATTGGGTGTAGGCAACAACGCTTACTACTATGAGGTGTCGGCGTTCACCGCTAAGGGTGCGAGCCCTGCCGCCCAAAGTAATAAGGTGACTTTCGGCGAAGGCTACGCTGTGCCATTCGTTGAGGGATTCGACACTAAGGACGCGTTCGACCTCTGGACAGTGTTCGATCTCAACGGCGGATCCACTTGGGAATACGATGCCACAAGCAAGAGGGTGTATTATAAATACGACCAAAGTCCCGACAAGAAACCCGGCGACGATTGGATGATTTCACCACGAATTGCCTTGAAGGCTGGTGTCACTTACCGTTACAGCATGTTTGCGCGCGTGTATTCCGCCAAGTATCCAGAAAAATTCAAGGTGCTTCTCGGAACCGATGCCAACCCTGCTGCTATGACCACCGAACTGCTCAAGCAAGAAGATTACAAGAATGCCACAGGCGAGAAACTTCAACAAACTTTCACTGTGCCTGCCGATGGCTATTACCACTTGGGCATCTATGCTTATAGCAATCCTTACATGTATCGTTTCGACATCGACGATGTGGCTATCGACATTCTCGACAACAACGCTCCTGCGGCAGTTTCCGACTTTAAGGTGACTGCTGGCGACAAGGGCGCACTCACCGCCACACTTACGATGACCGCTCCTTCCACCGACACCAAGGGTGGCAATTTGAGCGAACTCACCACAGTGAATGTGTATCGCGAAGGCGAACAGTCGCCTGCTCATAGTTTCGTGAATCCAGCCCCTGGCGCAAACCTCACTTGGACCGACAACACCATCACCAAGGCTGGCGTTTACACCTACCGTGTGGTGCCTGCCAACTCTGCCGGTAGCGGTGCCGAGGTGGTGGCTTCGACTTTCGTGGGCGTGGACAAGCCCGGCGCACCTCGCAATTTGAAACTCGTGGACCAAGACGGCAACGCAGTGCTCACTTGGGACGCTCCTGAGGTGGGCAGCAATGGCGGCTACATTGATGTGTCGAAACTCTATTACCAAGTATGGCGTTACGACAACTACACCAAACTTGCCGACTCGCTGACCGTGACCAATTACACCGACAACAAGGTGAACGCCACCAGCCAAACGCTGATTGATTATGTGGTGTTCCCATTCATCGGGGGTGTGCGTGGCGATTATGCGCTGAGCGAGGCTGTGATTTTCGGTAAGGCTTACAAGGCTCCACTCACCGAAACATTCCGCAACAGCGACATGAACTACTATCCTTGGGTGACCGAGAGCGACAAACTGATGCAAAAGAGTTGGACGCTCGAATCAAGTGCTGCCAATCCTGTTGCCACCGACCAAAACGGTGACGGTGGTTTCGCCGCGTTCCACTCTGTGGGCGAAGGCGTGGGCATACATGCGCGCTTCAGTTCTCCAAAGATTGATATTTCCGACCTCGAAAATCCTGAATTGAGTTTCTGGATGTATCACTCACACATCGACAGCATCAACACCGCTGAAAGCATCGAGATTGAAGTGAAAAACGGTGCCAACGACTTTGAGAAGGTGGAAGGTGCGAAGTGGATGCGCGACAATGGCACCACAGGCTGGCAACGCCACACTGTGTCGCTCGCTGGTGTGAAGGGGGCTAAAAACCTTCGCATTGCGTTCGTTGGCACTACCGATGGCGGACAAGATGTGTATATCGACAATGTGGCTATCGCCAACGCCACCACCACCGACCTTGAAGTTACCACATTTGCCGCTCCACGTCGTATTGCTCGTGGCGAGAATGTCGCTTACAGCGTGAAGGTGACCAACCTTGGCGGTAAGGCTGTGGGCAGCTACACCGTGGCATTGACCGATGCCGAAGGCAAGCAGTTGGCTACCGAGGCGAAGGGCAGCATCGCCAGCGGTGAGCAGCAAATTGCTTCGTTCAGCGTGAAATTCGACAAGGTGGCAACCGTGAAACTGACTGCCACAGTAAGTTGCGAAGGCGACCAAAAGGCCGACAACAACACCGCCACCGCCACTACCGATGTGGTTGAGCCAGTGATTCCTGTTCCTACAGGCTTGAAGGTAACCAATGACCACGGTTTGTTGGACTTCGAATGGAAGGCTCCCGACGAACGTGGCGCAGTAACCGACAGCGTCGAGACCTACGAAGATTTCGCCATCGACAATATCGGCGAATGGACAATGGTGGACCGCGACTACGACTTCACCTATCGCATCAATAAAGATCTTGAAACCTATCCTAACGAGTCGGATCCTAAGGCATTCCAAGTGTGCAATGCAAAGAGTCTGGGTATCGACATTTGGCCTGAAGGCACTCCACACTCTGGCAATAAGTTCTTCATGGCTATGGCAAGCATCAGTTATGTGAACAACGACTGGATGATTTCGCCACAGCTCAACGGCACCTCACATGTGATTTCGTTCTTTGCCAAGGCGTTCACCACTCAGAAGGGCACCACCGAGCGTATGCGTGTGCTCTACTCAACCACCGATACCGACCCTGCACACTTCGTGCAAGTGAGCCGTGGCGACTACATCGAACTTCCCGAAACGTGGACCGAATACAGTTTCCGTCTGCCTGAAGGTGCGAAGTATTTCGCTATCAACTGTGTTTCGCCAGGTGGCGAGCAATCGTTTGCGCTCTTTGTCGACGACCTCACATTCAACGACCTCACCGTGCCTGTGCTCAAACTCAAGGGCTACGAAGTGTATCGCGATGGCCACCTTATCGGCACAACCGTAGAGCCATGCTATAGCTATGCGGCAAGTTATGACTCGAAGTATGCTGTCCGTGCCGTTTACGACAAGGCCACCAGCGCATTTAGCGAGGAAGTGGAAGTGAAAGTGAGTGGCATTGACGATGTGATGGCAGGCAAAACAGTGGAAAGCGTGACCTATGTCAACACCCTCGGCGTGCAATCCAACACCCCATTCAGCGGTGTAAACATCGTAGTCACCCGCTACACCGACGGCACCACCGCCACCACCAAGCAAATCGAGAAATAGTCCCACAGGGAATATTCCCACAATAATAAATCCCCAAAAAGAACAGCCCCATTTCCTCTGTTCTTTTTGGGGATTATTTACAATTATCACTACGTTGTTACTGGGACAATTTGTATATTATTACCCTAATTTTTCTAAAGAAGGGGCAGAAATGAATCATTTTCTTTCTAAAGTAGGGGCAACAACCAGTGGTTTTTCGTTGTTATTTGATAAATGGTGCACTTTCTTATGTGTGGTGATGGCTTAAAAATCTTGTTTTCGTGCAAAAACGTGCTTAAATATTTCTTGTTTTCGTGATTTAGAATATATTTTCACATGAAAATCAGTCATATAACTAATTAGAATATAAAAAGAAGGATATATAATCAATGGAATTGATATACAAGTTGTCCCCTGTAATCATTTAGTGAATGATTGAAAAAATCCCGTAGGGATTAGATGTGTGTAGGCAGGTATGCAGCGAAGGTTATGCGAAATGAGCGAAGCGAAATGGAGCATAACCGAAGCGAAATGCCTGCAAATATCGCATAACAAATACGCATCCCAGCGGGATGCGATTTCGTATTCAATGGGCAATTTGATGTTGTCGCATTCCGCTGGAATGCATAATACTGACAAATCTATTGCAGGCATTCCGGAAAGATCCCTCATCACATAGCCTGTTCCAAAATCATGAGTAAGAAGACGTGTAATTGGATTTTCATCCGGGATAAAATATCTAAGCGATTTTCCCTGTACCCATGTAGTGGGTGCATAAATTGAGAGAGTATCTACAGGAATGCCTCCCCAATCTCGTAATTCAACATCTACAGACCCTGATGTCGCAATAGAATAAGCCAATGACGGATTTGTACCTATTGCATTCATTATAAGACTTTCGAATGGGGTGTACTTTTCTCCTGTCATGTTAATCATTTTAGTTGACGAGTTTGCCGTAATGTTTGATGTGAAGCCAAGACCTATTGCAATATCTCTAAGTGCAACTGTAACAAAATCAAATTTTGCAATACCTATTTCTCCGTCAAGAGAGAAATCCATAGTATTCAGTTTGTTCTTATTGTAAGTTATGGTCATATCTGTGCCGTCAAGTATAGAGGTGTCATCAATTTCATCGTAAAAACGATGTCTTTGACTACTATGGTATTCTTGCAGGAGCACACTTTTTACCATTGACAAAGGGCAAGCATACATGTTTACTCGGTCTCCAGTATATTCGTCTGTTCCAAAAGAAACTCTTGACAATAGGTCCGAAGACCCTCTTAAATTATCAACTTTCACATCGATTTTGATGGGAAGAGTCATGGGTAGGACCTCTTCCCATAGTTTGACTGCATATTCGAACGCCCCTTGCATCTCCATAGGAACAGAATTGTCGTAATTTACGACAATTTTTGAACCTCCTTGGATTTCTCTAAATCCAGGCAGTTCAATAAACACGTTTTTGAAAACCTGGGAGACATTATTGTCACAGGTTTTCGTCTTCGATTGACTGGCAAAACAAATTTGGCCGACAAGAAGAGTAAGTGCGAACAATCAAAGTTTTTTCATTTCTTTAATATTTTATGGTTTATGTATCGGTTGATCCTTTCTTCATAATAGGAGAGTATGTATATACCATCCTTCATATTAGATAAATCTATTTCACTTTTCCCAGAAGATATATGGACTATTCTTCCTTCTAAGGAATATACACACACATGTCGCGGCATTGTGTCAAATCGTATAATCTCGTTATCCCAACTAAATGGAATTGCATACTCTATAACAGGGATATTACTTGCAGAGCCAAGTATTTCGTTTATCCGTTTGATTACATTTTCATCCTGAATATAATCAGTGGTATAAATGGTGTCGCTATTAACAAATCCAAATTCATTTCCGGCCGAAACGGTTACATATTCACCCCAGTCTGCATCATAGGATATGACTGCATGGTTTTCTTCTTGAAATTCTTTTGTAAATGCAAAAAACATGTTTTTTGAAGGAGGAAGAAAACTCTTACTATAATGCAGAAAGAAAGTTTTTGAATTATTTGCTTCTACCTCAAAGGAGAAAGTTCCATTTGGATAGATTTGGTCATAGGTCCAATCATACTGATATTTAAACTGAATATTATTTAACGATGGCCTGCAAGGAAGTAATCCCAACCTGACACTCCTTTCATCATATTCTCCACTCTCAGAACGGAAAGAAACATATAATGTAAATTCATCTCTGTTGTCCAAAGAATTAAATGTTCGAAAAGCCTTTTCTGCCCACATGTAGAATGGCACAGCCGTTGGATTGAAATTACAATATCCACCATTAATGTCAACTGGAATGTCAGCCATATTCTCACTGGTCGTTTTCAATCTGCAGGACCACTTACCGGGGAGATTGTGGTCATTCAATGAAAAGCGTAAAGGAGAGGCTTCTGAAAAGACATGATCAAAACCATAGTATAATCCACCTTGATATATAGATTCTGAAATTAAGTTTTCGGAATAGGCAACAATAGTATTCCCAAAAAGAAATATCAAACTGATTATGTATGGATGTATCTGAAATGACTTCATAATCTTGATAATTTTATTGTTTTTAAATAGATTCCCTGCGAATAACATTTCACCACGAAGAACCCCTTAAGATTCTTTAATTCATCCTTGGAACTACAGGTCTTGATTTTCAATCCCTTAAAATCATAAACCTCATAACAGTCAAATAAATATCTGACATATGGCAAAGGTAAACATAAAATCTGATAAAATCACTCCTTTCGGAGGAATTTATTACGCAAGCAAGGCTTTTTATGCACCTTTTATGCGCTTTCACTTAACAAAGTCTTCAACGGCACTCTTGGTGTTCGCAGTTCTACCTACAACGGCTATCAGTGGGACGAGATAATGTCAGCCATGTCTGACGTGTTCCTCTGTGGCGGTGACTGCGTGGAAAATGTCAACAGAAGCGAGTGCCACCTGCGGGAATCACCTGAAATCCGGATACCGACGAGCCACACAATCGGGCGTGCCATAAAGGAACACTCCCATGAAGATATGGAATACAAGCCTTCGTCAGGCAATTTAAGGAGATAAAATAAAGGGGGTGTTTTTTTTGGTGGGGGATGGGGGTAGTTTGGAAGTTTTTGTGTAAATTTGTGGGAAGAATATATTTGATTGTAGATAGAGATGTTACGGAAAATAAGGATAGTGCTGGCGGCGGTGTTTTATGCGTTGATTACACTGCTTTTGCTCGACTTCACTGGCGTTACCTATAAATGGATGGGCTGGATGGCTAAGGTGCAGTTTTTGCCTGCCGTGCTGGCTTTGAATGTGGTGGTGATAGTGGCGCTGATGCTGCTCACGCTCGCGTTTGGCCGTGTGTATTGCTCGGTGATTTGCCCTCTTGGGGTTATGCAGGACTTGATTTCGTGGCTTCACGGCAAAAAGAAGAAAAACCACTTCACCTACAGCGCGCCGAAGAATGTGCTTCGCTACTCGGTGTTTGCCGTGTTTGTGGTGGGCATTGCCCTTGGTTTTGGGGCTATCATCACGCTGCTTTCGCCGTACGGAACCTACGGAGCCATCGTCAGTAATCTGCTTCAGCCGCTTTACCTGTGGGGCAACAATGCCCTTGCCGCCCTTGCGGAGCACTACGACAGTTACGCCTTCTACAGCAAAGAGGTGTGGATAAAGAGTGTGCCTGTGTTTGCCACGGCTATTGCGCTTTTTGCCGCAATTTCGGTGCTGGCATGGCGTGGTGGCCGCACCTACTGCAACACCATCTGCCCAGTTGGCACGCTGCTGGGCTTCGTGGCCCGATTCTCGTGGCTGAAGGTGCATTTCTACGCTGATAAATGTAAAAACTGCGGTCTTTGCACCAAAAATTGCAAGGCATCGTGCATCGATTTCAAAAGCCACACTGTGGACTATTCACGCTGTGTGACCTGTGGCAACTGCCTCGAAAAGTGCTGTTTTGGCGCACTCACCTACGCCCATGCCACACCGAAGGCGAAAGCCCCCGACACCGCCCCTGCTCCGACCGACACCACTCGCCGTGCCATTATCGTGGGTGCCGCCATTGTGGGTGCCGAGGCAGCGATGGCGAAGTTGAAAAAAGTGGACGGCGGCTTGACCGTGCTCGAAGACCGAATCACGCCAGCGCGCCACGTCACCCCATCGCCCCCCGGTTCGCAAAGTGTGAAGAACTTGGAGCAACGCTGCGTGGGTTGCCAACTCTGCATATCAAAATGCCCCAACGGCGTGCTTCGCCCTTCGAGCGACCCAGCGCGATTTATGCAGCCCGAAATGAACTTCGACCGTGGTTTCTGTCGCCCAGAATGTACCCGATGCTCGAATGTATGCCCTGCCGGAGCCATTCAGCCCATCACCAAGGCAGAGAAGTCGAGCACACAGATAGGTCATGCCGTGTGGCGCAGAAAATACTGCGTGCCACTCACCGACAATGTGGATTGCGGCAACTGCGCGCGACATTGCCCCGTGGGAGCCATTCAGATGGTGCCGAGTGACCCCAACGACGACACTTCGATTGAAATTCCGGTGGTGAACTCCGAAAAGTGTATCGGTTGCGGCTCGTGCGAATATGTGTGCCCTGCTCGCCCACATGCCGCGATATATGTAGAAGGTCATGAAGTACACAAAACCGTATAACTATGGATAACGAAAAAAAGAAAAATATATTCAGCCGCCGCTCATTCCTCAAGGGACTGGGCATAGGCACTGCCGCCGTGGCTGTTCCTACTATCGTGGGCTGCGCCAAAGATGGCGAGCAGGTGGGTGAGCAAGAGCCGCCCATCGGCAAGATGACCTACCGCATCAGCCCCTCCACGGGCGACAAGGTGTCGCTCTTGGGCTATGGCATGATGCGACTGCCGACCAAAAACGATCACATCGGCGAACGGCAAAACGGCGAGGGCGAAATCGACCAGGAAATGGTGAACAAGCAGGTGGACTACGCTTTGGAGCATGGACTCAACCTGTTCGACACCTCGCCCCTCTACTGCGAGGGATTGAGCGAAAAGGCTCTCGGCACAGCCCTCTCGCGCCACGACCGCAAGCAGTATTTCATATCCACGAAGATGAGCAACTACCACGACTATTCGCGCGAGTCGTCGATTGCGATGTTTGAAAAGTCGCTCAAGGAATTGCAAACCACCTATTTCGACTACTATTTGTGGCACAACATCGGCGGCGACCGTGCCGAGGAAGGTCTCGATGCGATGGGGCTGTTTGAAGAGCGATTCGTGAACAATGGCATGATGGACTTCCTCAACAAGAAGAAGGAGGAAGGCGTGATTCGCAACTTGGGTTTCTCCTATCATGGCGATGTGGCGGTGTTCGACCATGCGCTCCGCTTGCACGACGAGGGAAAGGTGAAATTCGACTTTGTGCTTATCGAACTCAACTACCTCGACTGGAAGCACGCCAAGGAAATCAACGACTATAACACGAATGCCGAGTACCTGTATGGCGAGGTGGCTAAGCGTGGGCTGATGGCGTTTGTGATGGAGCCGCTCTTGGGCGGACGCTTGAGCAATTTGCCCGATAAACTGGTGGCGCAACTCAAACGCCGCGACCCCGACCACTCGGTGGCATCGTGGGCGTTTCGCTATGCCGGCACGCGTAAAAATGTGCTGTGTGTGCTTTCGGGCATGACCTATATGGAGCATTTGCGCGACAACCTTTGCACTTTCAGTCCGCTTAAACCGCTCTCCGAGGCAGAAATGCGTTTCCTCGACGAGGATATCTCGAAGCAGATAGTGGGCTACAACACCATTCCGTGCAACGACTGCAAATACTGTATGCCTTGCCCCTACGGCATCGACATTCCCGGGATTTTCGTTCACTACAACAAGTGCCTCGGCGCCGAGAATGTGGTGGGGAAAACCACCGACCCCAATTACGAGAAAGCGCGCCGTGCCTTCCTCGTGGGCTATGACCGCAGTGTGCCAAAGTTGCGCCAAGCCGACCACTGCATAGGTTGTGGAAGGTGTGTGAGTTCGTGTCCACAGAGCATACGCATTCCAGAGGAATTGCACCGCATCAGCGCCTATGTGGAAGCCCTCAAGCAACGCAAAGACGCTACCGAAGAAGAAATATAAATCTAAATATTATGAATATGAGAAAGTTATATTTATCGCTAATAGCACTGCTGGTCGCGCTCACCGCTGCGGCTAACGACAGTGAATACTTCACCTGTGGCAATCAGTTGGAGCCCATTCAGAACACCAACATTGCCGTGGCGAAAGAGGTGCTGACCGTGAATTTGACCAACAACGGCTTCACCAACGTGGAGGTGTACTACGAGTTTCGCAACGATGGCCCAGCCACCGATATTCTGATGGGTTTTGAGGCAAAGCCGCCCTATTTCGACGGCAACAGTGAGTTGACCGTGGGGCCTCACCCCTCCATTCACAACTTTGTGGTGGAGATGAATGGGAAAAATTTGCCTTACACCAACTACCTTTCAGAAAAGGGCTTGACCAACGGCATTTCGCCCGTTGACAAGAGCAAGTGGGAATACACCGATGGTGATTTCGATGCTTTTGTGAGCAAAGCCGACAAGGAAACGCCGCTTGAATACGCCTATGTGTATAGTTTCAAGGCGCATTTCAAACCGGGCATCAACATTGTGCGCCACTCCTACACCTACGACGAATCGTATGGCGTGGGACACTCGTTCTGGATCGACTACAAACTCACTCCTGCCACACGCTGGGCAAACCACCAAATCGACGATTTCACGCTGCGCATCACCGCCAAGGGCACTGCCAAGCACTTTATCGTGGAGACGAAGCCGTTTGCTGGCACCGATGTGGATATGAAGATTGTGAGTGGCAAGGGTCGCACACGCATGATGCCATGGGGATTTGATGAGTCGAATGGCAAGGTGTATGAACTCTCGGTGCGCAACGCCGTGGTGGAATGGCATGTGAAAAACTTCAGCCCTAAGCACGAACTGTGGATTTCGTCGGCAGATGTGCTGCTGATGAGCGGCAATGTTTCCGACGAGAAGGTGTATTACGACTGCGGTGTGCATTACGCTCCCAGCTACATCGTGCCCGACAAGAGCACATCGCTCAACCGCCGCATCTACCGCAATCTGCCTTTCGCCATCCGTGGCTATAAGTTCAACGACCCAAAACTCAAAAACTTCTTCAACAGCCAGTGGTGGTACCTCCCCGACCCCAAATACAATCCCTCAAAAGACCGCTCCCTTTCCAAGCGCGAACGCAAAATAGTGCACGGCCTTTTCAACAACCTCTTCCAGTAAAATTATATCACATCGGATATAATTTGCTAAAATTTTATCTGTTTTATATTAGATATGATGTAATTTGAAGAATTATTACTAATTTTACATCCGAAACAATATAAAACCATCAGTTATGATGCCAAAATCTCAACTTTCTCTCACGGTGAAGCAGCTCCGCAAGGAGTATGGTCTCACACAGGAAGACTTGGCGATGAAGTCGGGTGTTGGGCTCAACTTTGTGCGCAATCTTGAGCAAGGCAAACCCACTCTCCGCATGGACAAGGTGAACCAACTGCTTGATTTATTCAATTACGAACTCGTAGCTCAACATCGCCCATGAGACAAGCGTTAGTTTACAGAAAGGATGTGCTGGCAGGTGTTCTTACAGAGAACGAGGGCGAATACACCTTCGTTTACGATACCGGCTATCTGCAAAGCGATGATGCGAAGGCCATAAGTTTGACTATGCCTTTGCAAAAAGAGGCTTTTGTTAGCCCTGTGCTTTTTCCGTTCTTCGATGGGCTTATTCCAGAGGGGTGGCTTCTTGATGTGGCACTTCGCAACTCCGACATCAGTATTCTTGACCGCATGTCGCTTTTGCTGCTGTGTTGCAAAGATTGTATAGGTTCGATAAGTGTTGTGGAGAAAGGAGGCGAAAATGTGTAAGTGTTTGTACTGCTATAAGCCATTGAAAGATGGTCAGCAAGATTTTCACCCGGCATGTGCCAAAAAGTTTTTTGGAGAAAAGCACATACCCACACTTGAATACACGCGCGAAAACCTTGATGAACTTGCCAAAAAAGTGATTCAGTCGCAAACCTCACTTACAGGCGTTCAACCAAAATTATCGCTAAATTTAGACCGTCACGAAGGGTCGTCGCGCCTAACTATCGTGGGGCTGTGGGGCGACTACATTTTCAAGCCACAAACTGACGACTATCAGCAGTTGCCTGAGGTGGAGGACTTGACCATACATTTGGCAGAAGAGGCTCGAATCAGCACCGTGCCACATTCGTTAATAAGGTTGGGCGATGGGAGCATTGGGTATATCACCCGACGAATCGACCGAACACCCAATGGAGAGAAGATTGACATGGAAGACATGTGTCAACTCACTCTCCACCCCACGGAATACAAGTATCGCAGTTCGTACGAGCAGATTGCAAAGGTGATAGCCGCACATAGCAGCACGCCCAAACTCTGTTTGGTGAATTTTATGCAATTGATATTGTTCTGCTACCTGACAGGCAACAACGATATGCACTTAAAAAACTTTTCGCTGTATGCACCCAAAAGCAATTATATGCTCACTCCTGCCTACGATTTGCTGAATGTGGCAATAGTGAATCCAAAAGACAAGGAGGAACTGGCGCTAACTTTAAATGGAAAGAAATCGAGGTTGCAGAAACGTGATTTCGTGGCGGCGGCGCAAAAAATGGGAATAGATGAAAAGGCTATAGATAAGATGATTATTAGTTTCAATCGAATCATGCCAAAGTGGACTTCATGGATAAATTCATCATTCCTGTCCGACGAACTAAAACAAAAATACATTGATTTAATCACCCAAAGAATGAAACATTTAATGGGGGAATGATTCCCAATTCATTTTGGTTTAGAAAAAAATAGAGCGCTGATGCTTGTGGCATGGGCGCTCTAATATTTTTTGTGGTTATTTTTGTGGGTTAGTATTCGTATTCGGGGGTGTAGTCGGGGCCGAAATCGGTTTCGAATTCCTTGATGAAATTGACGTTGTATTTTTCGATGTCGGAGAGGCGTGGGGTCACGTCGTAGTATAGTGGAACGTACCACGAGAATTGTTCGAAATATTCTTTCAGGTCTTCGGATTCGAAGATGTAGCCACGGCGTGCGAAAATGTAGTTGCGCATCAGGCGGAGTTCTTCTGCCGACTTGCCTTCCACATCGGCGTAGGTCATTTCTCGTTCGCGCAGATATTCATATTTGTATTCGCTTTCATCGATGGCGTTGTTGTCGTAATACGAATTTTCATTGTTCACCGAGGTGTCGTAGTTGATGGTTTCCGTCTTTTTGGTGAAATTTTGGTAGATGAAAAATCCACCCACACCCAAGCCTGCCACCAAAACCACCGCCAGTACAATGAATATCCACGCATTGTTTTTCTTCGCCGGTGCGGGCTGCACGCCGGTGGGCTGTTGTGGACCGTTGAATACAGGTGGCACGCCATCGCCAGTAGGCGGTACGGCATCAAATACTGGCGGTTGAGCATCCATCACAGGTGGCTCACTTTCCGTCACTTGCGGTTGAGCATCTATCTCTTGGGGTTCCATCACTGGTGGTTGTGGTTCCTGCGTAGGAGTCTCAAACACAGGTGGCTGTGGGTCTTGTGCAGGGGGTGCAGCCTCGAAAGTGGGCGGCGTGAACACTGGAGGAGCGATTTTGGTTTCTTCCTCAGTATCTGTTGCAAACATTTCGCTTATTGGTGCCACTCCACTTGCTGGAGTCCATTCGGTCATGCCTTCTGTCCAAATCAGCGTGTCGGGGGTGATTAACTTAATCAATTCTTCGGCACTAAACGGACCTTCGCTAACGCCATTTTTCACATAGAAATACAGAGCCTCGTTCATATTTGTATTGGGGTTGGTTAGTTTTTTATCAAAAGCAAAGATATATAAAAATTATTGTAGTTCCATTTTTTGCACACCACTTTTTTTTGATTTGCTGGCAAGTTGCAGTAACTTTGTCCTAATGATTAATTTTACACCTTTAGCAAAGAAGCGTTTTTTGTCGCGGCTCTACGACCAGCTGCGCTACGCCAACTATGCCGATGCCGTGCAGCAAGGTGAGTTGGTGAAACTCATCGAGCGTGCGTCGCTCACCGAATTTGGCCGCAAATACCACTTTTCGGACATGCGCACCTATCGTGAGTTTGCCTCCACTGTGCCGCTGTATCGCTACGAGGACTTGCGCCCCCAAATCATGCGCATGGTTTCGGGCGAGGCGAATGTGCTGTGGCGTGGCAAGTGCTTCAACTTTGCCCAATCGTCGGGCACTACCGATGGCAAAAGCAAATACATACCCATCACCGCCGACTCGCTGAAGATCAATCACTATCAAGGCGCGAGCGATGTGGTGTCGCACTATCTCAACCTCAATCCCGCCAGCCGAATTTTCAGCGGCAAGGGCTTTATTTTGGGTGGCAGTTTCGCCAACCAACTCCAGTTGAAACCCGGCACAAGGGTGGGCGATTTGAGTGCCACGCTTATCCAAAACATCAATCCGCTGGTCAATCTTTTCCGTGTGCCGAGCAAGAAAGTGGCGCTGATGGAAGATTGGACAGAAAAACTCCCCGCGCTGGTCGAGGCGTCGCTCAACGAGAACATCACCAACCTTTCGGGTGTTCCGTCGTGGTTCCTCACCGTACTGAAAGAGGTGATGGCGCGCAAAGGTGTGAGCTGCATTCATGAGGTGTGGCCCAATTTGGAGGTGTTTTTCCACGGTGGCATCGCGTTTGCCCCTTATCGTGAGCAATACGAGAAGATTTGCGACATGAGCAAAATGCACTTCCTCGACACCTACAACGCCAGCGAGGGTTTCTTCGCTGTGCAAAGTTCGTGGGAAACCACCGCCATGCTCCTGCTGCTCGACATAGGCGTGTTCTACGAGTTTATCCCTATTGAAGATACCGACAGCCCCACCCCAGAGGTTTACCCTGTGTGGGAAGTGGAGGCTGGCAAAACCTACGAACTGGTGATTACGGCGTGCAATGGACTGTGGCGTTACCGCATAGGCGACACCGTGACCATCGAGCAGACCAATCCAGTGAAGATAAAGATAGCCGGGCGCACCAAGAATTTCATCAATGCCTTTGGCGAGGAACTGATGGTGCACAACGCCGATGCGGCTATCACCAAGGCTGCGGTGCTCACCGGGGCGCAAGTGCTCAACTACACCGCCGCGCCTGTGTATGCTGGGGACCACACGCGAGGCCGCCACGAGTGGCTGGTGGAGTTTGCCAAGATGCCAGCCTCGAAAGATGAGTTTATGAAAATTCTCGATGAATGTCTGCGCGACCAAAACAGCGACTACGATGCCAAGCGCAGCGGCGACATCTTCCTCGATGCGCCCACGCTGGTGGTGGCAAGCGAGGGGCTGTTTGACCGATGGCTCGGCTCCACCGGCAAACTGGGCGGACAACGCAAAATCCCCCGCCTGAGCAACGACCGCGACATTATCGAACAAATGCTAAAGATGCAATGATGAGTGAGAAGAAATTTAAGTGGGTGGCTGTGATTTCCACCCTGCCTGTGCTGATGTGGCCTGTGCTGCTCTTGCACCTCGATCAAATGGACACCGCCATTGAGCGATTTCTGATGCTGGGTATGCCAGTGTTTGCCCTGCTCTGTGGCTATTTGGCCAACTACGCCTACAAGGAGCGCCCCGAAGTGGCTTGGATTTTGATAGGTTTGGCGTGGCTATCGTATGTATGTTTTGCTATTTTAGGACTATAACCGAAACGATGAAAAGATTTTTCCGTACAAATATGGGTGCGGCACTGCTGAATATGCTCATGGCATACGTGGTGTTTATGGTGTCGCGATTGGCTTTCTTTTTTGAAAACTACGCCACTTTTGCCCCCGACATGAGTTGGGGCTTGGCGCTCAGTATGCTCAAGGGCTCGCTGGTGTTCGACACCTCTGCCCTGCTCTATATCAACAGCCTCTATCTGGTGCTGATGCTCCTGCCGTGGGGCAGAAAGGAAGTGCCTGGATTTCACCGCTTCCTCAAGTGGCTGTTTGTGGTGATTAATTCGATAGGCGTGGCGCTCAACCTCGGCGATGCCGTGTATGTGGCATATACAGGCCGCCGCTCCACCGTCACCGTGTTCTCGGAGTTTGTCAACGAGAATAATATCGCCTCTATCTTCCTTACCGAGTTTGTGAACCACTGGTATCTGGTGCTGCTCTTTGTGGTGATAGTGGCGCTGATGTGGCTCTGCTACCGCACGCCCGACAAGTGCGTGTGGGGCAAGCGTTGGCGCTATTATGTGGCGCAGACCGTCACGCTGCTGGTGCTTGCGCCATTGGCGATAATTGGTATTCGCGGCAGTGCCACCGCCGGCACACGCCCCATCACCATCAGCAACGCCAACGAATATGTGAATCGCCCCATCGAGGGCACGCTGGTGCTCAACACACCATTCTCCATTATCCGCAGCATCGGCAAGAAGGTGTTTGTCACTCCGGATTATATGTCGATGGAGGAAATGCGCCGCACCTATGAGCCGATTATCACCCCTGTGAACGATTCGCTCACCACTTCGCAAAAGAAGAATGTGGTGGTGATTATTGTGGAGAGTATGGGTAAGGAATATATCGGCAGCCTGAACCCTGATTTGGAGGGTGGAAAATACAAGGGATATATGCCTTTCATGGACTCGCTGCTCACCAAGAGTCTCACGTTTGAATACACCTTCGCCAACGGCCGCATTTCTATGGACGCCATGCCGTCGGTGCTGTCGGGCATACCGATGATGGTGGAGCCGTTTTTCCTCACCCCTGCATCGCTCAACGATGTGGGCGGACTGCCTAAGATGCTCAAGCCACGAGGATATTTCAGCGCATTTTTCCACGGCGGACACAACATTTCGATGGGATTCTGTGCCTTTGCCCACGCCATCGGCTATGAGAAATATTTCGGATTGAATGAATATTGCGACTCGCCAAAATATGGTGGTATGGACGATTTCGACGGCAAATGGGCGATTTGGGACGAGCCATTCCTGCAATACACGCTCGACGAGATTGAGAAGTTTAAGCAGCCGTTCCTTGTGTCGATGTTCACTGCTTCGTCGCACCACCCCTACCACATTCCAGAGCAATATGTGGGAAAAATCACTTCGGAGCCGGGCAATCAGCCCATCTACAAGTGCGTGCGCTACACCGACATAGCACTCCGCAAGTTTTTTGAGCGTGCCAGCAAGCAACCGTGGTTCAACAACTCCATTTTCGTGCTTGTGGCTGACCACACCAACCAAAACGAACACGCTTTCTACAAGACCGAACAGGGCTTGTATAGCATTCCTATCATCTTCTACACGCCCGACGGCTCGATTAAGCCTGGCATGATGAAGAATGTGATAGCGCAGCAAACCGACATCACCCCCACGCTGATGCACATTCTCGGCTACGATAAGCCATACGTGGCATTCGGCTGCGACCTGCTGAGCACCCCAGCCGAAAAGACTTGGGCGTTTAACTACAACAATGGCGTGTATCAATACTTCAAAGGCGATTTGATGCTCCAGTTCGACGGCACGAAGTCGATAGCCCTCTACCGCTTCAAAACCGACCCGCTGCTCAAGCAAAACCTCGTGGGCAAACTCCCCGAACAGGCAGCAATGGAACACCAACTCAAAGCCCTCATCCAGCAATACATGTACCGCATGAACACTAACAATTTGGTATTGAGAAGTAAATGAGTCAACAAGTCAACAAGTCAACGGGTCAACAAGATTTTGAGGAAGCCCCACCCCCTCTACTTGTTGACTTGTTGACTCGTTGACTCGTTGACTTGTTGACTTTTTTTGGGGATTCTTTCCAAAAAATAGTGTAAATTTGTGGGCGTTGCCGTTTGGCAGGAAAAAACGAAACTATATGAAAAGGTTATTTATCGCTATCCTGATATCTGTGTGCTGCTTTTCAGCCGCTCACGCTCAGATTGTGGATGTGGAGCAGTCTGAAAAGTTCAACACCGACAGTGTGCTCCGCGACTTCGACGATCGCCCCTTTTTCGGCATTTACAAAGACAATTACTTTGTGGGTGGCACCTCTATTGGCACCAAGCCCACAAGCCACAACAGTGATGTGAAATTTCAGGTCAGCATTTCGCAACGCCTCACCAGGAGTGTGCTTCCGTTCAACACCTACGCATTCCTGTTTTATTCGCAAAAGTGTATGTGGAATGTGTTTGAAAAGTCGCTGCCGATGCGCGATTTCAATTTCAACCCCGGCCTTGGTTTCACCAAACTGCTCATCAGCAAAAATCGCCTTGTGGGTAAACTCACGCTGATGATTGAGCACGAGTCGAACGGACGCGACAAGATGTACGACCGCAGTTGGAATAAACTTTCCTTTGCCGGCAACATTTATCTTACGCCAAATGTGATGATTCACGGCAAATACTGGCTCACTTATATCGACAGTAAGCAGAACAAGGATATTTTGCGCTACAACGGTATTTACCAAACTGGTATTCAGGTGTTGAGTCCCAACCAGCGATGGGTGTTTTCTGCCACTTTCGTTAAGCGAAAGGGCTGGAATCTGAATGGCAACACCATCGTGGACATCGGTTGGCGCATACGCAAAAAAGACAATCAGTTCTTGATGCTGCACTACTATAACGGCTACGGTGAAAACCTGCTCGACTACAACAAGTTTCACTCACGCCTGCGCATCGGTCTGCTGATTAAACCTCGCTTCTTCAGCGATTTCTAACCATGTGCGAAAGTGACATAAAATTTGCGGTGGGCACCTACACGGTGCTCGGTGGTGAGGGCGTGCTGATTTACTCGCTCAACCCTCGCACGCTACAGGCCGAGTGCCTCGGAAGGCAGTGGGTGGAAAATCCGAGTTTCCTTTGCGCTTCGCCCTCTGGAGGGCATGTGTATGCCGTGAATGAAAGTGGGAGTCGGTCGGGCGTGCATCACCTTGCTGTGGACGAAAATGGTGCGCTCATGGCGTGCCAAACCGTGGCTTCGGGTGCCGACCCTTGCCACATTCTGTGGCTCAGCCCTCGCACCCTGTGCATCAGCAATTACAGCGGTGGTTCAGTGGAACTGTTCGACATTGCCACCGATGGCTCGCTGTCGGTATCTGCCCAAACGCTCACTTTCCACGAGTGCGGCACATCGCCACGCCAGCAGAGCAGCCACATTCATTTCTGCGCCATCACGCCCGACGGTGAATATCTCGTTGCCGATGATTTGGGTGGCGACTGCATTCATATTTTGAAAATCGAGCACCACTCCGATGGCACCGCACGGCTGCTGCGCCACGGTAAAACTACCGTTCACCCCGAAGCCGGTCCACGCCACATTTGCTTTGGCGCCGATGGCAGATTTGCCTACCTCATTACCGAGTTGAGCGATGAGGTGATGGTGTTTGGCTACAATGGTGGTGCATTATCGCTCATTCAAACTCTTACGGCAGCCCCCACGCCAGCGCACGCCTCAGGGCACATCATGGTGCACCCCAACGGCAAGTGGCTTTACGCCAGCGTGCGCCGCACAGGCGATGGCATAGCCGTGTATCATATTGGTGATGATGGGCGGCTCACGCAAGTGGGCTATACCCATACGGCGCTTCACCCACGCCATTTCAATATCACGCCCGATGGCTCGTTGCTGCTATGTGCTTGCCGCGACAGCGACACGATTGAGGTTTATCGCATCAATCCCGCCGACGGCACCCTACTCGACACGCTCCACCACATCAGTGTGGCGAAAGCGGTGTGCATTCAGTTTATCGACTAAAATCGAATCATTCTTAAAGAAATGGAAAATCGCGACAAAAGAATTTATAAAGTGACGCTCACTGGCGGCATCGTGAACATGCTGCTGCTGGTGTTTAAGTTTGTGGCAGGTGTGCTTGGCAACTCTGCCGCCATGATAGCCGATGCCGTTCACTCGCTGAGCGACTTCCTGACCGACATTGTGGTGATAGCCTTTGTGAAACTCAGCAGCAAGCCTGCCGACCAAGACCATGACTATGGACACGGAAAATACGAAACCGTGGCGTCGTCAATTATCGGTATGGCGCTGGTGGTGGTGGCTGTGCTGCTCGGTTGGGGCGGCGTGGAGAAGATTATCCAAGTCGCAAAAGGCGAACAGTTGGAGCAACCTGGCGTTATCGCACTGGTGGCTGCCGTGCTGAGCGTGGTGCTGAAAGAATGGGTGTTCCGTATCACTAAAAAAGTGGCATTAGACGTTAATTCACAAGCACTTGAAGCCAACGCATGGCATCATCGCTCCGATGCTATGTCGTCGGTCGGCACCTCTATCGGTATTGGTGGAGCCGTGCTGCTTGGCAAGAGTTGGGCGGTGCTCGACCCTATAGCCTCGGTGGTGGTGAGCATTATGATTTTGATAGCGGCATTCCGATTGCTGCGTCAAGCCTCTGGCGAACTGCTTGAGGAAAGCCTTCCAAAATCCACAGAAGATAAAATCGAGAGCATTGTGTATCAAGATAAGTTGGTGACCGACATTCACCACCTGCACACGCGCCGCATCGGTAGCATCATAGCCATTGAGATGCACCTGCGCCTGCCTGGCGACATCACCCTCGAAGAGTCGCACCACCACGCCACACGCATTGAGCAAGCCCTGCGTGCCGAATTTGGTGCCGGCACCCACATCATGCTCCACATTGAGCCGGTTAAAGTCAACGAGTCAACGGGTCAACGGGTCAACGGGTCAACAAGTCAACAAGTCAACGAGTAGGTGATTCGAGATTTCGAAAATTCGATGATTCGGAGAGAGAAAGGTTTTAAAAAAATATAAGATATGGAAGAAGGTTTTTATTATGTTGATGCTGCTGGCAAGCGACAAGGACCATTCGGCATCAATCAGTTGCGAGGATTGATTTCCCCCAACACATTGGTTTGGACAAAAGGCATGACTGGTTGGGTTTCTGCTGGGCAGGTTCCTGCTTTGGCGCAGATTTTTCCTGTGCCAACTCCTGCGCCCTCTGCTGTTCCCCAAAAGAAAGGTGCTAACGTTGGATTGATTGTGGCACTGGTTTTGGCTGTGGTGGTGGCACTTGCCGCTGTGGGCTACATCGTGTATTCCAACCACAAAAAGCAACAAGAGCCTATTCAAGAAACCTACACAGAGAGCACGGAAGAGCAACCTGTGCAAGAAGACAAGGGATATACCGGGCAGCATCACTTGCTTGGCAACATTAGCCAATACCCTATCGCAATGGATATTTATGTGGATGCTGATGGCAATATTTCGGGGCAATACACCTACACCAAACATGGCTATAGTATGGACATTGACGGCACTTATTCCTCCGACGGACACATATTTATCCAAGAGCGCGAACCGCGACAAGGTTTGGTGACTGGCGTGTTTGAGGGCGACAGGGAAGGCGACGTGGTGCGCGGCACCTTCACCCGCACCAAAGACGGCAAGCAAATGCAATTCATCCTAAATGAATAATCCCCTTCCCCGAAGGTGTGGACTTATAAAATCGGAGCACTCGGAGTAATCTGAGTGCTCCGAGTGCTATAATATCTATCTAAATTCTAACCTAATATGCTCCGCCGCCCATAAATTCGCGCAGAAGGCTGGTTCTTGGCACGTCGCGCGAACTGATTGGCTCGAAGCACTGCAAGAACATGAGCAGACGGTGAGCCTCGGAGTGCTCTGGCACATTTGCCGCCACCTGTTCCAAGATTGGGAGTGCGTATTGCTTCATCACTGCCAGTTCACACACGATGCTTGAGTTGAAGATGGCATCGGCGTTTTCCTGGTATGGGAAAATCCATTTTTCCTCGCCTTTGCGCACACGAGGCCAGCGGTTGATGGTTTCCTGTGCACTGTAGCCACGGCTCTTGAAGTCGCGCACGATACAGCGGAGCAAGCGGCTGTCGCTGGTGGAAATCCAGTTGTGGTCGTCGATATTGAGCGTTGCCAAAGCCGACACATAGATGCGGAACTTCTGGTCGTCAGGAATAAACTTCGTGAGTTCGGGATTGAGGCAGTGCAAACCTTCAAGCAGCAGCACATTATCTTCCTCAAGGCGTAGCGTGTTGCCACGGAACTCGCGTTTGCCGGTCTCGAAGTTGTAAGTAGGCATTTTCACCTCTTTTCCTTCAAGGAGAGCCTTCATATCGTGGTTGAAGAGTTCGAGGTCCACGGTGTGGAGATTCTCGAAATCGTATTCTCCGTTTTCGTCGAGTGGAGTATCTGCACGGTTCACGAAATAATTGTCGAGCGAAATCATCTTCGGACGCAGGAATTTGGTCACAAGGTGGGTGGAAAGACGCTTGGCGGAAGTGGTCTTACCGCTCGACGACGGACCTGCAATCAGCACGATGCGCGCACCGCCACGTTTGAATCGGTCGGCAATTTGCGAGGCAATGGCTCCGAGTTCCTGTGAGTGGATAGTTTCGGCAATGTTGATGATTTCAGCCACGCGTTTAGCCTTAATCGCCTTGTTGAGTTCGCTCACATCGCTCACCTTGATGATGTGGTTAATCACCTTGCGCTCCATAAACGCATTGTATATTTTCTCGTGCTTACCTGCCTTGGCTGGCACCGATGGGTTGTCGGGGTCGGGCAGCAGCAGTAGCATACCGTCTTTATAAGGCACGAGGTCGAAAGTGTCGATTTGACCAGTGCTGGGGGCCAACGGACCTTGGAAACTGTCGATGATATTGTCGAGTTCGTAGAACACGGTGTAGAGTTGCTTCGAGTAGGAGAGGAAGCGCACCTTGTCGTTCATGCCCTGTTTGCGGAACATGTCGAGCACCTCCACTGTGGGGCGTTCGTGGCGAATGAACGGCATATCGGCGGCGATAATCTCCTTCACGCGTTGCTTCAGAGCCTTCACCGTGGCACCGTCCACGCGCGAATGGTTGTGCTTAAAGGTGCAGAAATAGCCCTTGCCGATAGCGTGAGGCACCACCAGGCGTTCTTCGGGGAACAAGTCCTTGGTGGCCTTATGGAGAATCATGACCAACGAGCGAGTGTAGGTGCGGCGACCCGGTATGGTGGTGCGGTCGATAAATTCCACATGCTTAGGGCCATACAGCGGATAGGCGAGATGCTTATCGCGGTTATTGACCATTACGCTGATAGGGCGAATTTTTATGCGATCTTTAATGCGCTCATACACATGTTGCAGAGTTTCGCCACCTTCTACATCAACATATTCACCGATATTGGTGCAGTAAATTCTCAGTTCGTTGTCCATGAATGAAATATGTATAAAAAAGTAGTTACAAGTTTGATTATTCCACAAAGATAATCATATTATTCCAAAAAATTGAAATAGTAAGTTAGAAATCAAAATGGTGAATAAAAAAGAGAGAAGTTACTTACTTGTTACTTATTTAATGTTAAAAAATCAAAAATTGGTATCACTTCCCCTTGGAAAAGAGTAACATTCGTTGTAATTTTGCAGTGCTCATCTACAAATAGAAAGAGTTTCGAGACCCGACTGCCATTAGATGCATCTCGGGTCTTGCGTTTTTTATAGTGGTGGTTCTATCCTTTTCTTCATCTTCTTTTCAAGTGCTTTTTTGCCATATTCTTTATTCAGATGATATGCCGTGAGAAGATAGAATGCTTTTGACCGTTGCTGCTCCAGCACAATCACATATTCTTCCTTCATGTCGTAGATGTAAGTTTTCTTTACTTTTCGCTTCTTTGCGTCTTTCTCATAAATGGTAAATACGTCAAGATTGTCTGGTGTTTGCTCCTTCACATGATGGCCGATCCAATGAAGGCGTTGAGAGCGATCCATTTCAAAAATCCTCTTTTGATACGTCCTGCCATTCTCGTCCTCTACTTGAACAGCTTCACAAGTTAAATGTTTGAACAGCGTGCCCATATCAGCCTCACCTTGCGCCTTGATTGGATAAATCTTCCAAGAACGAAAAGAAAAGTTTGGATTATCCTCAATATCTCTTAAGAAAATACTTTTTAAATCACAATGCCTCTCTGTTTCGCTAAGTCCAATTAAATCTAATAGTTGGGGGTATTTCTTTAACAAGTTAAAAGTGCTCATTCCCTATTTAAGTGTGATAAAAAACAAATTAAATTTATTGCGCGACAATGGGGTCGTGGTATTCAATGAAATATTACTGTGTCTCTTAATCTTCTCAATCAATTTAAGCTTAGCAATAACATTACCTTTCACATCACCTTTTTGAATCCGCAAGTTATAATTAATAGCACCCATAAGCACGTCAGCAAGTTGAATAAACACACTCTCTCGTGAGGGAATAAATTGAAGTGTGCCTATGGAGGAATTGTAGCTCATTATTTTTTTCATTTTTTCCAACTTTTCGCCACTACAAGTATCTTTGATGTCTAAAAACACATTGTATCTGTTTTGAAAATCAACTTTCGTATGAAGCAATTGAAAATACATTCTAAAATAGAAATCATTAAAAGAATAGTCGGCTCTTTTTTCATCGATTTGGGATTTATCAACCACCACAGCCCTAAACTCTAAATCATTCATAAAAAACCAATCTACCAGTTCCGCATAAACTTTATAAGTGGCACTATGAATATTTGTCCATTTTAGTTCTTCAGTATAGTTGAATTTTCTTTTAATGGCTTTTATTTCTTCTTTAGCCAGTCTTATTTGAGGGTATGCAATGCTAATATAGCTCAACAGCATATATGGATGACCATCGTGAATTAAGTGGGTGCTCTCATCACAATACAAATTAAACGTTTTACTCATAGTTGTTTATGTCATTTGTTTGTAAACGCAAAGATAATCATATTATTCCAAAAAATTGCTTTCCTGTGGAAAAAGTCTACGAGGCAACGAGGCGACAGGGCAACGAGGCGATTCTTCAAAAAATCGAAATTCGAAATTTTGAGAATTCGAAAAATCGAAATTTCAATCATAGCCCCCACTTGTAGGCTTGTTGACCTGTTGACACGTTGACTTCAAAACAAAAATTTTGGGGCTGAGGTGGAAATTGTGGGGGAATTATCACAAAAAATCAATCGCAAATAACTACCTTTGCACAAGTACTAAACTTCAAGCACTATTTTAAGCGAAGACATGATCGACATTAAGCAATCAATGAGAGAAATTCTCGCAGCTGAAAGCCGCGCGATAGAAAATATTCCCGTAACTGACGGCTACGAAGATGCTATCAAATTGATAGTGGAGGCCAAAAACAATGGTGGTAAACTCGTGACTTCTGGAATGGGCAAATGTGGGCAAATTGCCGAAAACATTGCCACCACATTCTGCTCAACCGGTATTCCTGCCGTGTTTCTTCACCCCAGTGAGGCGCAACATGGCGACCTTGGCATTCTTCAGCCACACGATGTGATGCTGCTGCTTTCCAACTCTGGTAAGACCAACGAAATAGTGGCGCTGGTGCAGCTCGCAAAGGACCTCTATCCCGAACTGCGCTTCATCGTAATCACTGGCAATGCCGACAGTCCTCTCGCTAAAGTTAGCGATATTTGTCTGCCCACAAGCGGCGCACCTGAAGTATGTCCGTTAGGACTTACTCCCACCACCTCCACCACTATGATGACCGTGATGGGCGATGTGCTCGTGGTGAACACCATGAAGGTGACCCAATTCTCGCGCCAGCAATACGCCCTTCGTCACCACGGAGGCTACCTCGGCGAGAAGAGCCGCCAATAGAGCAGATGCTCTGTGCACCAGTGCCGACAGACGACAACTGTAAACAAAAAACACATCTATGCGTAAAATTATTGCAATCGGAGAATCAGTTCTCGACACCCTTTATCGCAATGGTCAGCCCATTAAGGCGATGGTGGGTGGACGCATTGCCAATGCCACAGCGTCACTGGGCATGACAGGCACGCCTGTCACATTTTGCAGCGAATGTTGCACCGACAGTGTGGGCGACATCATCGTGGATTTCTTCAATCGCCACCAGGTGGCCACCACTTCTATCGACCGCTACACAGATGGATCTACCCAGCTTTCCGCCATCTTCCTCGGCGAAGATGGAAACGATAAGATTGTGAACTATGGGGTATATCCCGATGCCGACCGCTTCGATGTGGTGTGGCCTCGCATCGACGAGGGCGACATCGTGCTGTTTGGTTCGCTCTATTCCATCGCACAGCCACAGCGTGAGCGTGTGTACGAACTGCTGTCGTACGCTGCCGAGCGCAAGGCGGTGATGGTGTATTTGCCGGGATTCCAGCACGGCATCAACTTCCGCATCACACGCGTGCTCACCGCCATTCTTGAAAACCTCGAACTGTCGAGCATCGTGGTGGCGCACGAGCGCGATTTGGCTGATATTTTCCCCGGCGAAAGTGCCGAAAAGGCGTATCACAATCATTTTGAATACTATTGCCCATGCTTTATTCACATCGGTGCCGATGGCGGAGTCGATGCTTTCGTGGGAAAAGAGCATTGGCAATTCCGTTGCCCTACCCCACAGAACCTTAACTGGCTTGGGTGGCAGTCGGGCTTTACCGCTGGCGTGATTTGCGCACTGCTTTCGGAGGGCATCACCGCCGAACAAATGCGCACTATCGACCACGACACGATGCAGAAAATCGTGAACACTGCTTTCTTGCTTGCCGACAACGCTTCGGGCGAAACCAACTGCATCGACGCGAAAATGGCATCAAAAATGCAACAAGCTATCAACGAAGCAACAACTGACGAATAATTACTGATATGGACCAACTGCTTATCGACGTTTCAACACCTGCGTTCCAGACCGACATCACTGCGCTCACCTCTGCGCTTGAGGCTTCTGGAAAAGAACCCGATTTCACCTCGCTCAACACGCAGCAGCGACAAGACTTGACTGTATGGTGGGTGCGCCAACTCATGTGTCAAGGACACGACAGCGAAGCGGCAACGTGTATCGACAATGCGGTGTTTGACGACGGTGTGGACGAATGGCCTCGCCTCTACCACAGTTGGCTGTGGCTGGTGAGAATGACCATTTTCATTAAAAGCGACGACTATATTTTGGCATTGGGTTCGGCAGAAAATGCCTTGAATGTGATGGTGGAGGTGACCAACAAGCGTCACGAGGATTTCCTCGCCATTCTGGCATCGCTGCTTTATAACCTTGCCATTGTGCACAGTCAAACCGACGACAATAGTCGCGCCGTGAAGGAGTTGACCAAGGCGCAAAAACTCTTGGAGCGTCTGGTGAAGCGCAACAACACCCGATTCTCGGCAATGCTGCTGCACGCAGTGGAGGCTTCCACAAGCATCTACAAAAACCGCACTAACCAGATGAATATCCTTGCCCACTATCAGCAGACCACGGAACTATACACCGCCATGCTCAATGAAGGCGGCGAGGAAAAAACGAAGGAAGCACTTGAAAATCTGATTGAATCGCTTAAGAATGAGGGCGATTTGCTTCTGAAGATGGGTAATGCGCGCGGTGCTGTGAAATTCTACACCAAGTGTTTGCGCTACCAAAAGAAACTCAGCAACACCATGGGCGAACGCGAACTCACGTTGTCGATTGCCTTGGCGAAGGCACTTCTTCGCCTTGTGAACCGCCGAGCAGCCGCCGAGCAGCTCCTCAACTCGCTCCTCCCTCTCGCTCAACGCTTGCAAGCCACAAAAGAAATCACCGAAATCGAACAACTCCTCAACAACCGCAACAAAAACCACAACATCATGACCATGCTCAAAGGCATCAGTTGATTGGAAGTCAACGAGTCAACAAGTCAACAAGTCAACAGGTCAACAAGACAACAGGTCAACGAGCTTACGAGGCAATAAGTCGAAATTTCGAAAAAACGAAGAGTCGAAGATTCGAAAACTCGATATTTCGAAGACGCGATTGGCGCTATTTTACACTTTTAAGTCGGAACTTTTGTTGAATTTTACATTTTTAAGGCGGAACTTTCGTAAAAAATCACACTTTTAAGTCGGAACATTTGGTTTGAAGAGTATATTTTCATATATTTGCCAATAGAAAATATGTGGTAAAGCAATGGAAAGGATTCAAATTAATCAACTGATAGAGTGGAAGAACCGTAAGAATAGAAAGCCTCTTATTTTGCGTGGTGCAAGGCAGGTGGGCAAAACTTGGCTTATGAAAGAGTTTGCTCGACAGTGCTACGTCGACTTTATTTACCTGAACTTTGAAGACGACGAACCTATGAAGTCGCTTTTTGTTCAGGATTTTGATATGGACCGAATCTGTCAGACCATCGAGATTTACACTGGTAAGCAATTATTGCCATCTACGGTGCTTCTGCTTGATGAAATTCAGGAGGCACCTTGTGGGGTGACTTCGCTCAAATATTTTTGTGAAAAGCGACGCGAGCTTCATGTGATTGCTGCTGGTTCGCTTTTAGGTATTGCAAGCAATAAAAACGACTCGTTTCCTGTTGGCAAGGTTGATTTTATTGATGTAGGGCCACTGTCTTTTCTTGAATTTTTGATGGCAGAGGGTCAGAACTCCCTCGCTAAATGTATCGAACAGCAACAGTGGACGCTATTGGAATCGCTATCCGAACGCCTTCGCGATTATCTACTGAAATACTATTATGTGGGTGGTATGCCCGAACCTGTTCAAACTTATATCGACACGCACGACTATGCCGAGGTGCGCCGTGTGCAAAATGCCATTCTCGACACCTACGACAATGATTTTTCAAAGCACGCTCCTGCCGCTGAAGTGCCACGCATACGCATGGTGTGGAATTCCATACGGGGGCAACTCGCTCGCGAAAATAAGAAATTCATTTTCGGCACACTAAAACAGGGCGCAAGGGCGCGTGAATTTGAACTTGCCATTGAGTGGCTTCGTGATGCCGGGCTTGTGCATAAGGTGAACCGTACTAAAAAAGGATTGCTCCCACTTTCGGCTTATGAGGATTTCTCTGCCTTTAAATTGTTTATGCTCGATATTGGTTTGATGGTGGCAATGAGTAAGTTGTCGCCACAAGTGCTGATTGAGGGCAATTCCCTGTTTCTTGATGCAAAAGGTGCTTTTGCTGAGCAGTATGTGCTTCAGCAGTTCAAAACCTGTGGGCGTGAAATGGATGTGTATTATTGGTCGGCGGATAATTCCTCTGGCGAAATTGATTTTCTTGTTCAGGCCAACGATAAGATTATACCAGTGGAAGTGAAAGCCGAAGAAAATTTGCGTGCTAAAAGTTTACGCTCATTTGTGAGCGCTAACCTTGGTTTGCATGGCGTTCGGCTGTCGATGTCGGCATATCGTGAGCAAGATTGGATGACCAACTATCCTCTCTATGCCGCGTCGTGTGTGATTGATAATTAATTTTTTAAATATTTAGGATGATGATGAAGATGGCTTTTTGGGCTTTGGCTGCTTGGTTTGCGGTTTCGGCTGCTGCTGCGGTGCATGTGAGCCCTACGAATGAGAAGATTCAATACACTGGTCGTGTGAATTTCAGTAATCCGGAGCGTGTGCGCTTTGTGTACCCCGGCGTGCAGATAGCCGCCAATTTTGAGGGTACGGGGCTGGCGATGAAGGCGAAGCCCGGCAGTGGCTATTTTGTGGTGGCTGTGGATAATTTGCCTGTACGCAAAATCTATTTCTCCCCCGCCGACTCGGTGATTACCCTTGCGAGCGGTCTGCCCACCGCTCTGCCCCACACCGTGCGCGTTTACCTCTGCTACGAGGGCTATGCCAAGCGTCCCGAATTTCGTGGCTTCATTCTGGAGGGCGACACTAAATTGGTGGCACCACCCAAGCGACCCAAGCATCGCATCGAGTTTGTGGGCAATTCCATCACTTGTGGCTATGGCAATGAGAGTTTGAACCGTCAATGCGGTTTTGCCGACTCCACCGAAAACCACTATCTCACCTACGCTTCGCTGCTGTGCCGTATGCTCAACGCGGAGGAACACTGCACGGCTCGTTCGGGCATAGGCGTGTATCGCAACTACAACGGCAAGCGCGGCGGCGATGCCGACAATATGAGCAAATGGTACGACTACACCTGCTTCGACGACGCTTCGCAACTCTGGGACCACAGCAAGTTCCGCCCCGAAGTGATTTGTGTGAACCTCGGCACCAACGACTTGAGCACCAAGAATCACGACATCAACCTCTACAAGAAGGCGTATCGCAAATTTATCTTGCATTTGCACGAGGTGCAGCCACAAGCCAAGATTGTGATGCTTACTGGTCCGATGCTGTGGGGTGAATATCTGAAGGAGCAAATCCGTGTGCTCGATGAACTGCAAAAGGAGTTCACCGAACAAGGTCTTGCCACCTATCGCTTTGATATGACCCTGCAAGACGGCACCTTCGGCTACGGTGGCAGTTGGCACCCATCGGCTCGCCAACACGAGATCATGGCTGGCGAATTGCTCCCATTGCTCAGCCGCCTGCTGAAGGAATAGTTTTTTATTAGAAGTTAAGAAGTTAAAGAAGTTAAGGAGTTAAGACGATTGCTCCGATTGTTCTGAGTGCTCTGAGTTCTCCGAGTGCTCACCCCACACGCCTTGGCGAAAAAATATACAAAAAATTACATTTTTTTCTTGCACGTTTTGCCCCAGCGGTGTGCAATGTTTTGCACACATTTCACAATAGTGTGGCAAAACGTGCATTTTTTTCAAAAAACCGATACAATTATTTTCTAATTTGTTTATATTTGCAACGATGCGCTACGGCGTGTGGAACATTTAGACAATAATTAACATATTACGATTTATGAGTGAAAGAGAAAATATTCAGCAAGTGGCGAGCCGGCTTGTGGGCTTGCGCGATGCGCTTGAACTCACGCCCGAACAGGTGGCAGAGGCTTGTGGAATAGAAGTGGAAACTTATCGCAATTACGAAAGCGGTGATTTCGACATTCCCATTAGTTTTATTCAAAATCTCGCTTCCATCTATGGTGTGCAGGTGCCAGAATTGCTGTTCGGCACATCGCCACGCATGAGTTCTTACTATGTGACCCGCGCAGGCAAGGGACCGCGCGTGGAGCGTTCGAAGGCTTACAGCTACGAATCGCTTGCAGAAGGATTCACCGACCGCATCATGCACCCGTTTTTGGTGATGCTGGAACCTAACGACAATGCCATCGCCAAACCCAACACACACTCTGGTCAGGAGTTCAACTATGTGCTTTCGGGCAGAGAAGAACTGCACATCGGCGGCAAAACGCTGGTGCTTAATCCCGGCGACAGCGTTACTTTCAACGCCCAGCTCCCTCACTATATGCAAGCGCTCGATGGAAAACCCCTCGTGTTCCTGTCGCTTATCGCAAGCGAGTAACTCTAATAAACACACAACATCACACAAACGCTTTTTTTAGATCATTATGTTAGAACGATTTTTAGATAAAGTGGATTTCGAGTCGTACGACGACTTTATGCAGAATTTCCACATCAAAGATTTACCGGGATTCAATTTCGCCTACGATGTGGTGGACGAATGGGCGCGCATTGAGCCCGACCGCAAAGCCCTGCTTTGGACCAACGAGGCTGGCGATGTGAAGCAGTTCACATTTGCCGACATCAAGCGCGAGAGCGACAAGACCGCGGCATATTTCCAACAGTTGGGCATAGGCCGTGGCGATATGGTGATGCTGATTATGAAGCGTCGCTACCAATTCTGGTTTGCTATCACCGCACTCCACAAACTCGGAGCAGTGGCTATCCCTGCCACCCACTTGCTCACCGACGAGGACATCGTCTATCGCTGCCAGTCGGCTTCTATCCGTGCCATCGTGGCTGTGGGCGACGATGTGGTGCTCGACCATATCCAAAAGGCAGCCCCCGACTGCCCATCGGTGAAAAACTACATCTCCATCGGTCCGAAAGTGCCAGAGGGCTGGTGCGACTTCAACGCCGGCATCGAGAGCGCACCGCCATTCGTGCGCCCAGAGGTGGTGAACGAGCCGGGCGACATCTCGCTCATGTACTTCACCAGCGGCACCAGCGGCGAGCCTAAAATGGTGGCTCACGATTTCCGCTATCCGCTGGGGCATATCATCACGGCAAAGTATTGGCACAACCTCGACGAGAACAGTCTGCACTTCACCCTTGCTGACACCGGTTGGGGCAAGGCTGTGTGGGGCAAATACTATGGCCAATGGATTGTGGGCGCCAACGTGTTTGTTTACGACTTCGAGAAGTTCCACCCAGTGGATGTGCTGGAGATGATTCACAAGTTCCATATCACCTCGTTTTGCGCACCTCCCACCGTGTATCGCTTCCTTATCCGTGAAGATGTGAAGAAATACGATATTTCATCGCTCAAATATTGCACCAACGCAGGCGAAGCGCTCAACCCTAACGTGTTTGAACGCTGGTATGAACTTACCGGCATCAAACTCCACGAGGCGTTCGGACAGACCGAAACCACCGCCACCGTGGGCACCTATCCATGGATTGAGCCACGTCCGGGCTCAATGGGCAAGCCAAATCCTGGCTACGACATCGACCTCATCACTGCCGATGGACAGGTGGCTGAAGACGGTCAGCAGGGCGAAATCATCATACGCACCCACGGTCGCCGCCCCGAAGGCTTGTTCCTCGGCTACTACCGCGACCCAGAACTCACCCACAAGAATTTCCACGACGGCATTTACCACACTGGCGACATCGCTTGGCGTGACGAAGACGGATACTATTGGTTTGTGGGCCGCAAAGACGATGTAATCAAGTCGTCGGGCTATCGCATTGGTCCATTCGAAGTGGAAAATGCGCTGATGAAGCACGAGGCTGTGGTGGAGTGCGCCGTGACAGGCGTGCCCGACGAGGTGCGTGGCATGGCAGTGAAAGCCACCGTGGTGCTCAGCAAGGAATTTGCCGACACCCCAGGCATTGAATACGATGTGGAATACCGTGGCAAAGAGGTGCCAGCGCTGGTGAAGGACATTCAAGACTTTGTGAAGCGCACCACCGCCCCCTACAAATACCCTCGCGTGATTCAATTCGTGCGCGAACTCCCCAAAACCATCAGCGGCAAAATCCGCCGAGTGGAAATCCGCCAAAAGGACGGGGAAAGAAGTTAGGGAGTCAACGAGTCAACAGGTTTTTTTGTCTGACGAGTCGGATTGGTCTGACAAGTCCGACAGGCGATGGTGTCGTCTTAACTTCTTTAACTCCTTAACTTCTTCACTTCTGAATCGTAATTTCTCGGTTGTGCAACGTGTTGCATTGCTTTTTTTGCGTTTTGTTGGGTGTTTATAGGGTGGAATATCTGAAAATATATTAAATTTGTAACATAATTTTTATAATTTGAAGATATTCTGCGGAATATGGATACATTAATCAACGTATTTTCTCTTTTGGGTTCGCTCGCCCTGTTCCTTTACGGAATGAAAATTATGAGCGAGGGACTTGAAAAATTCGCCGGTGAACGCTTGCGCGCTATTTTGGCTGCTATGACCAAAAATCGTGTGATGGGTGTTTTTACCGGTATTTTTATTACTGCGCTTATCCAGTCGTCGTCGGCCACTACTGTGATGGTGGTGTCGTTCGTTAATGCTGGATTGATGTCGCTCACCCAGTCAATCGGTGTGATTATGGGTGCCAACATCGGAACCACGGTCACAGCATGGATTATCTCGGCTGTGGGATTCAAGGTGAATATTGCCGCCTTTGCCATTCCAATGCTTGCCATAGGTATGCCGCTCATTTTCTCTGGCAACAGCAAGCGCAAGAGCGTGGGCGAATTTGTGTTTGGCTTCTCATTCCTGTTCATGGGTCTGTCGTTCTTGCAAAACTCTGCCACCGACTTGAATATGGGCGAAATTGTGGCAAATATGCTCGCTACGATGCCTGTTGACTCGTTCGGCACCATTCTGCTCTTTGTGCTGGTGGGTGCAGTGGTCACTATGATTGTGCAAGCCTCAGCCGCCACTATGGCAATTACCTTGATGCTCTTCGATATGCATATTCCGGGCTTCGGCTTCGAGCAGGCAGCCGCTTTGGCGATGGGTCAGAATATCGGTACCACCATCACCGCATTCATGGCTTCGCTCACAGCCAACACACAAGCGCGCCGTGCCGCCCTTGCCCACATGTTCTTCAATGTGTTTGGCGTGGTGGTAGTGCTCTTGATGTTCTACCCTGCATGTGATGCTGTTCGCTGGTTTGTGACCGATGTGATGGGCATTCAGAGCAACGACCTCTTCTTGCTCTCCGCATTCCACACCGCATTCAATGTGTTCAACACTTTGATTCTTATCTGGTTTGTGAAGCAGATTGAGCAACTTGTGTGTAAGGTGCTCCCTGACAAGAATACAGAAGAAAATCAGCCTCGCTTGAAATACATCTCTGCAGGCTTGTTCTCTACCGCCGAACTTTCGCTCCTTGAAGCGCGTAAGGAAGTTGCGCTGATGGGTAAGCGATGCATGAGAGCCTTTGAATTTGTGATGAGTATGCACGGCATCTCGAAGGAAGAAGAGTTCAACGCCATCTTCCATAAGGTGGAGAAATACGAGGGCATCACCGACAATATGGAGTATGAGATTGCGCACTACCTCCAGAAGGTGAGCGAAGGCCGCCTTTCCGATGAGTCGAAGCGCCAGATTCAGCGTATGCTCCGTGAGGTTGACGACCTTGAGAGTATCGGCGACTGCTGTTACAACTTGGCTCGCACGCTCTCGCGCAAGCGCACCAAGTGTAAGGCTCACTTTACCGACGAGCAGAGCATCCACATCTCCGAAATGGAGAAACTGGTGCTCGCATCGCTGGAGCAGATGGTGACCACGCTGCAGAAGCCTGAAGGCGAGGGACACGACATCTCGGCAAGTTATGAAATAGAGCGCGAAATCAACAGTCTGCGCACCAGCCTGCGTGACAACAACCTGATTCAAATCAGTGCTGGCGCATACGACTACGACCTCGGCGCTTTCTATATCGACCTTGTGAACGGTATGGAAAAACTCGGCGACCACGTGCTCAATGTGGTGCAAGCCAAGGCACGCCAGAAAGTGTAATTTCTTACAACAAAATACAGCGGCAGGGCATTAACCATTGGGGTTGGTGCCCTGCTTGATTTTTTATGCAGATTATTTTCGGAATTTGTAAAAATATTGATTAACTTTGTGCACTATCCTCAAGTATGATTTCGGGGACTGTAGGGCTGTTGCCGCGCGATTGCGACAATAGCACAAATAACAGGAACACAGAATTTTAAACAAACTATATCAACTAATCAAACATTTGGTGTTATGAAACAACTATTTTCTTTATTCATTTTGGCGATTTTCGCCACAGCCACTTCCTTCGCGGCAGAAGTGGAACTCAAGTCGTTTAAAGCGGTAAGTGGCGATGCCGACGACTACATTAGCTATGTGGCAGAGCAAGGAAAATCGGCAACTCCTCCTGCTGTGTATAGCGGAGTGATTCGCGTTTACCAAAATGGTGGTCTATTTACCGTCAATGCTAAGAATGGTGCAAAAATCACGCAGATTATTTTAGGATCATCGATGGCAACATCTGTCACTTATAGCGTGGATGGAGCTGCCGAATCGGCTGCTCAGGCTATCAAGGCAAATGCGAAACTTACTGTAGACGAATTGTCGGCTAACAGCATTCGTTTTACTTGTAAGGGAACAAGCAAGAGTGCGCGCCTTTATGTTAACTACCTTAAAGTAGCTTATGAAACTCCTGGTGGCACAAAGGTGGTTACCTCTATCGCCATTACTGGCACCCCTGCAAAAACAGAGTATTACACTGGCGACAAGTTTAATCCTGAAGGCTTGGTGGTGACTGCCACTTTTGACGACAATACCACAGAAGCGGTAACTCCAAACTGGGAGTTCACTCCAGCCACATTCACAGAGGTGGGAAATATTTCTGTTGCTGTTAAGGCCACTTATGGAGGTAAGACTGCAGAAACCACCTGCCCTGTAACTGTAAAAACCATTGCCAACACTAAGGAAACTGCCTACACTGTGGAGCAGGTAATCGCTTTGATCGATGCTGGCGTGGGACTCTCTACTCCTGTGTATGTGAAGGGTGTGGTTAGCAAAATCGTAACTCCATACTCTGCGCAGTATAAAAACATCTCATTCAACGTGTCGGACGACGGCGCAGTAAACTCTCCACAATTCCAGTTCTTCCGCAATCAGAAAGATGCTCAAAACACTTATCCTGAAGATCCAAATATTTTGGTGGGAGCCTCAGTTATCGGTTATGGCACACTCACAAAGTATAACACAACTTACGAATTTAATGCAGGTAACTACCTCGTAGAATACATCGCTCCAACACTCGCTGGCGACATCAACGGCGATGGCGTGGTGAACACTTCAGACGTAACAGCCCTCGTCAATGCAGTTTTGGGTGATGGCGACGTGACCTTGGAAACTGGCGACCTCAACGACGACGGTGTGCTCGATGTGACCGACGCCACCATGCTCATCTACCTCCTCGGCGAAGAAAACTAAAAACTCCCCCACCACCCTCCCCCACGAGGGTGCCACCCAAAAATAAAAATCCGCACCTATTTCACATTTGATTGACGAAATAGGTGCGGATTTTTATTTGTGGGATGGCTATGGTTCTTTACAGTAGATGCTCCAGATAATTTTGGGGTGTGATAACGCTCTTGTCGCCCACTTCATAACTTTCTAAAAAAGGCTTTGGTATCACACTGTTTGCCTTTCTTGGATTCCATTTCATTTCAAATGCTTTAAATTTCCCGTTCTCTTCTTCTATGTAATCGATTTCTTGCAGAGCGGTCGTTCTCCAAAAATAACTTTTCACCCACCGCCCTTTGTAGTGGTTGTGCTTCATGCGCTCGCTAATAAAGAAGTTTTCCCATAGCGCACCCATATCCTGCCTCATGCTCACAGGGGAAAAGTTTTGTATCACTGCATTACGGATTCCGTTGTCCCAGAAATAAATCTTTTTCCCCTTTTTTAGTTCGTTTCTCACGTTTCGGCTCAAGGCATTAAGTTTGAATATGATATAGCATTTTTCCAGCAAATCAATGTATTTTTCTACCGTCTTGTTGTCGGTTCCCACCAGTTGGGCTATCTCGTTGTATTTCACTTCGCTTCCCACTTGTAATGCTAAAGCAGTTAGGATTTTTTCGAGCAGCACAGGTCGGCGGATAGTTTCAAGCGACAGCAGGTCTTTGAAGAGGTAACTGTTGGCGATAGTCATAATCAGTTCCCTTGCCAAGTCCTCGTTTTGCTGATTCAGAATATCGGGGTATGAACCGTAAATTAGTCTTGATTCAAGAGTTTGTTTCACTTGCAGCAAGCCTCCTGTACTCATCAATTCCGAAGTGGAAATTGGGTAAAGGTGATATTCAAATTTTCTGCCGGTTAGTGGCTCGTTGATGTTGTTCTGTATTTCAAATGCCGATGAACCAGTGACCAGTAGTTGCACATCGGGCATATTGTCGGTGATAAGTTTGAGCGTAAGTCCAATGTTCGGTACTCTTTGTGCCTCGTCGATGAGCACGATTTTGTTGCCGCCAATCAGCATTCTTAATTCTGTGCTGTTGGTGTTTGTGAGCATTTCCTTTATGTCGGGTTCGTCGCAGTTGAGCATCAACACTGGTTCGCTGCACTTTGAGGTGATGTGCTTTAATAGCGTACTTTTCCCCACTTGTCGTGCGCCAATCACGATAATCGCCTTTCCTTTGTGTAATCGGTTCTCGATGATGGGTTGTAGGTCGCGGTGAATCATTTCTATTTTCGTTTAAGAGTTACGATGCAAAAATAGGTAAAATTTTGCCTAATCCCAAATTTATATATGAATTTTGGGATTATAATCCTAAAAATATATATGAAATTTGGGATTAGCGTGTTTTTCGTTCAGTGGAAAATTTGTGGGGATAGATTATGCAATGTTGCCGAATTGTGAATGGAATCAAAAACAAAAACCCCTGGTGATAAAATGATTTCTTGGTAAAAAACCGCATCAAATTACTCAAAACGATAACCAACATTTGGGTTGAATCAAATTTTTCTTGTTGAATCGGTTGAATCTGTGTGAGCTGTGATTTTTGTGATGCACCAGGCGAAGCCTTTGGCTTTGCGGAGTTCGCTGTCGGTGAAGTGGTCGCCTTCGTGCCATTGCAGGTGGCAGTGGTCCTCCCCCACCTCGGCTATGTGGCGCTGGTGCTGACGGCGGCAGATGTCGCCCACCAGTTTGAACGGCATTTTGTTGGTTTTCTCCTCCTTTTTGCCCAGACTCATATAGATGTATTTCGCCTTCGACGGGTGGGCTTCGTAGTATTCTTCCCACCCTTGCATCCATAGCGAGGGCGAACACGCAGCCACGGCATCGAAAATGGGCGTTTTTGTGGTCGTCCAGAGGGCGAAAAGCCCTCCGAGCGAGTAACCGCCCACCACGAGTGGCAAATGGGCGTAGCGCGCCTTTATGGCGGCGATAAGCGAATTTTCAATGTAAGCGAGCAACTCCCCTACCCCATTTTTCCACAATTCTGCTTCCTCCACCTCGAAAGTGAACATCGCGAATCCCTTGCCTGCCTCTTGCTCGATAAGGGTACATTCGTGAAGCAGAAGCCGTCGCTCAAAGGAGCACAATGGCTTCACGAGCACACATTGTGGCTCGCTATCGGTGGTGATGATATGGCAAGTTCGTTTGCCTATGTCGATGATTTCCTCTCTCATTTGCAGGATTTGTGCGTCATGATGTCGAGCACCATACGGTCGGTCTCGTTCATGCCGCTTGCGCCAATGCGTGTGAGGTTGCGTATGCAGCGGTCCACATCGTCCTCAATCAAGCCTTCGGCGTTGGTGGCGTGGCGGTTTTGGATAGCCAGCATAGCCGAGAGCACCGCTGTAGATACACCGCTGGTCACCTTCAGCGCGCAAGCCGGTTTTGCACCGTCGCACACCATGCCAGCGAGGTTGGCTATCATATTCTTCACTGAGTAAGCCACCTGTTTGTAGCCGCCGCCCATCAGGTAGGTGATGCCGCAAGCCGAACCGGTGGAAGCCACCACGCAGCCGCAGAGCGCCGACAGTTTGCCGAGCGATTGCTTGATGTAGATGGCGGTGAGGTGCGAGAGGATGAGCGCACGCGTGAGTTCCTCGTCGGTGTTGTGGTTTTCTTCGGCAAACACCACCACAGGCATCGTGCATGATATGCCTTGGTTGCCGGAGCCTGAGTTGCTCATCACGGGAATGGATGCGCCAGCCATGCGGGCATCGCAAGCCGATGATGTGGCAGAGAGAATGTGGCTGAAGATGCTGTCGCCCATGATGCCCTTGCCGAGCGGACGCGACAGCGTTTTGCCCAACGAGTGGCCGTAGTTGCCCTTCAGGGCTTCGCGCGAGGCGTTCTCGTTCAGTCGGCGCGCCTCTTTGATAAACTCTATTTCTTCGAGAGGCGTGGTGGTGGCGAAGTCGAACACACGGCGCAGCGTGAGTTCGCACTCTTCGTCGTCTTTCGTGGGTGCCTCTTCGGTTTGATGCTTTTTTAGAGGTTGATTCAGAAGCACTTCGCCGTCTTTCTCGATGCGAATGAAGTGCGTATGATCGCGAGCGATGATGGCTGTGGCGCTGTGGCCGGCATCGTCGGTCGCTATCACCTCGATATATAGTTTTTCGTCAATACCGTCTTTCAGATGTATGCAAATGCGCTGTTCCTCCACATACTGCTTGCCTTGAGCCACATCGGAGTCGGTCACATCGCGCAGCACCTCCAAGCCGTACTCGCTTTTGCCCACAAGCGCACCCAGCGCAATGGCAATAGGAAGTCCCACCATGCGAGTGCCGGGAATGCCCACGCCCATGGCGTTTTTCAGAATGTTGGCACTCAGATACGCCTCGATGTGAGTAGGTGTGCAACCCAGCGTCTCGGTAGCCTTAGCCACACACAGCGACACCGCCATAGGTTCCGTACAACCGATAGCAGGCACCACTTCACGCTTCATCAGCTCAATAATTCTCTTTCTCTTCTTTTGGTTAATCATACACGAAGGTTTTATGAACCCAAGCACGGCCTAATGACCGATTTGGGTTAAATAGCATTACACCCACAAAGATACAAATAAAAACAAACAATTCACCCCACCCACCCCCAAATATCCACCACTAACCACCGAAAATCCAGGTTCAGTGGAAAATTCCTGGGGATAGATTATGCATTGTTGCAGAATCGTGAATGGAATCAAAAACAAAAACATAAAAAACAGTCTTGGAGCAACGTGGAATGCTTCGCATTTGGCGGTGCGACTGTGCGCTTTGCGTCATTGGAAACGAGTTTCCATGCCGCCAACCACACAATCCCTCCGCCACCCTCTTACGAGGGCTATCCACTTTGCCCCAAGGATAAAAACCGCTCGCCGTTTCACGGCGAAAAACCCCTGATGATAAAATGATTTCTTGGAAGGAGGTCGTATCAAATCTCCCAAACGATTTTGCATGGTAGGGACGCGATACTTCGCGTACGCGACAAATGACTGATATTCAATATGGTATTACAATTATGGGCGGACGTGAAGTATCACGTCACCACCGGGTTAGTTTTTCGCCGAAGGCGAGTGGTTTTTATCCTTTTGTTTCAGTCCCCCCAGTATTTATCCACTGAGTCGAAAAATCCCACAGAATCCGCTCATCGCTTATGTCGGTTAGGCTCTGAAGGGGGCTGTCATGGGTCTGAAAAAATCTAATTTCCAATTTCTAACTTCTAACCTCTGATTTCTGATTTCTTTTTTGTAATTTTGTAGATTATGGCAAAGAGTAAAGAATTGACTCCAATGATGAAGCACTTCTACGAGATGAAGGCGAAGCACCCCGATGCGGTGCTGCTTTATCGCGTGGGCGACTTCTACGAAACATACGGCGAAGATGCCATCATAGCAAGCGAAATTTTAGGCATTACGCTCACCCGACGCAGCAACGGCGCAGGTAGCGGCACTGAAATGGCGGGGTTCCCACACCACGCTCTCGACACCTATTTGCCCAAACTGGTGCGCGCTGGCAAGCGTGTGGCTATCTGCGACCAACTCGAAGACCCGAAACTCACCAAAAAACTGGTGAAGCGTGGCATCACCGAACTGGTGACTCCGGGTGTGGTCACTGCCAGCACTATCCTCGACCGTAAGGAGAACAATTTCTTGGCAGCGGTATGCTTTGGGAAAAAGACGGTGGGCGTGGCGTTTCTTGATATTTCCACTGGCGAATTTCTCGCGGCTGAAGGTGCGGCTGAGTATGTGGAAAAACTGCTCGGCAATTTCGCGCCAAAGGAGGTGCTGATTGAGCGTAGCTGCCGCAGCAAGTTTGCCGACCTGTTCAACACTCGCGTGCTCACTTTCGAACTCGACGACTGGATGATGAGCGAGGAAAGCACCACCGACCGACTGCTCCGCCACTTCCAGACGCAAAATCTCAAGGGCTTTGGCGTGGAGGGCATGACCGAGGGCGTGAAGGCGGCTGGTGCCATTCTCCATTACCTTGACCTCACACAGCACACGCAAATCAAGCATATCACCACGCTCGGACGCATCGAAGCCGACCGCTTTGTGCGCCTCGACAAGTTTACCGTCCGTAACCTCGAACTCGTGGCTCCGATGGCGGAAGATGGCAAGAGCCTGCTGTCGGTAATCGACCGCACGCTTTCGCCTATGGGCGCGCGTATGCTCCACCGATGGGTGCTGTTCCCTCTGAAGGACGTGAAGGCCATCAACCGCCGCCTCGACGTGGTGGAATACTTCTTCAAGGATGTGGAAGGCCGTGAACTGGTGAAGCAGCAGCTGGAACTGGTGGGCGATATTGAACGTCTGATTTCGAAGGTGGCTGTGGGCCGCATCACGCCTCGCGAACTGGTGCAACTCAAGTGTGCGCTGCAAGCCTTGGAGCCGATTAAGCGATTGTGCGAACGGAGCGACAACGATGTGTTGCGCAGTTTTGGCGACCGCATCAACCTTTGCCAACTCATTCGCGACCGTATCAACGAGGAAGTGAACCCCGATGCGCCAAACCAGGTGAACCGTGGCAATGTGATTAAGCCGGGCGTTGACTCACAACTCGACGAACTGCGCGAAATCTCGGTGTCAAGCAAGGACTACTTGATGCGATTGCAGAAGGAAGAAAGCGATCGCACTGGCATTCCAAGTCTGAAAATCGCCTACAACAATGTGTTTGGCTACTACATCGAGGTGCGCAACTCCCACAAGGACAAGGTGCCTGCAGAATGGGTGCGCAAGCAAACGCTGGTCAATGCCGAGCGTTACATCACCCAAGAACTGAAGGACTACGAGGAGAAGATTCTCGGTGCGGAGGAGAAGATTCTGATTATCGAGAACCGATTGTTTGGCGAACTCGTGGCGGCTGTCACCGACTATATTCCTGCCATTCAAACCGACTCACAACTCATTGCACAACTCGACTGCCTTTGCGCTTTCACCCGCGCCGCCATCGACAACAAATATAACCGCCCTGTGATTGACGAGAGTCTCGACATCGACATCAAGCAGGGTCGTCACCCCGTGATTGAGAAGCAGTTGCCTCCGGGCGAATGTTATGTGCCCAACGACATACATTTGGGCAACGACGACCAGCAAATCATGATTATCACTGGCCCTAACATGGCTGGTAAATCGGCTTTGCTGCGCCAAACCGCACTTATCACGCTGATGGCGCAAATCGGCTGCTATGTGCCTGCCGAATCAGCTCACATCGGGTTGGTTGACAAGATTTTCACCCGTGTGGGTGCCAGCGATAACATTTCGCTTGGCGAATCCACGTTTATGGTGGAAATGACCGAGGCGGCATCAATCCTCAACAACTTGAGCGAGCGCAGCCTTGTGCTGTTCGATGAGTTGGGCCGTGGCACATCCACCTACGACGGCATTTCCATTGCCTGGAGCATTGTGGAATACATTCACGAGGGTCGCGCCCATGCCAAAACGCTTTTCGCCACCCACTACCACGAGTTGAACGAGATGGAAAAATCGTTCCGCCGCATTCGCAACTACAATGTGAGCGTGAAGGAAATCGATGGCAAGGTGGTGTTTGTGCGCAAACTCGAGAAGGGCGGCAGCGAGCACAGTTTCGGTATTCATGTGGCAAAACTCGCAGGTATGCCCCGCAGCATCGTCGACCGTGCCGATGAGGTGCTGGCGCAACTCGAAGCCAACAACCGCAACGAGCAAGTGGCGACAAAAGACCTCGGCGATGTGGGTTCGAAACGCAGTGGCTATCAGATGTCGTTCTTCCAACTCGACGACCCTGTGCTCAGCCAAATCCGCGACCAGATTCTCCACCTCGACATCAACAACCTCACCCCAATGGAGGCACTCAACAAACTCAACGACATCAAATCCATCATCACCGGCAAATAATCCCCACACCCAGTGCGAGCAATTTGAATTTTCGGTTTGGATTTTGTCAAATTTTCGCCGTTTTTCGGTTTGGATTTTAGCTTTTGGTTTGGATTTTGTCAAATTTTTGCCATTTTTTGGTTTGGATTTTAGCAAAAAGTATGTATTTTTGCAAGTGTAAGCTTTTTTTACCTTAACGGCCGATTATGGTCAAAATTCTCTGAATTATGGCATATTTAAAACGACATATTGACGCACAGTTGCAAGAATGGAAGGATTCCCCACGAAGGAAACCTTTATTGATACGAGGTGCTCGGCAAGTAGGTAAATCCACAGCTGTTAGAGAATTTGGAAAATCGTTCCGCCATTTCATGGAAATCAACCTCGAACGCCAGCCTGATTTAAGGCAACTGTTCACCGAAAACATCGACGTGAAAGCCACTTGTGATAATTTGAGCGGCACATTGCATATTCCCATCATTCCTGGAGAGACATTATTGTTTATCGACGAGATTCAGGTATGCAAAGAGGCGATTATGGCGCTCCGTTATTTTAAAGAAGACTATCCAGAACTGCATGTGATTGCAGCAGGGTCGCTTTTGGAGTTTGCCTTGGAAGAATTGCCGTCGTTCGGTGTGGGCAGGATCCGCTCTTTATATATGTATCCATTTTCTTTTGACGAGTTCCTTATGGCGCAAGGTTTAGAAATGAGCATTTCCTATAAGAGCAAGGCCACAAGCGAGAGTCCACTTCCCGAACTTGCACATAAAAACCTCGTTGAACAGCTCCGCTCGTTCTACCTTGTGGGTGGAATGCCTGCCGCAATCATTGAATGGGTGGAAACGCATAGTTATTTGGAAGTGTCGCGAATCCATAACGATATTCTCGACACTTATCAAGATGATTTTTCGAAATATAAAAAAAGAGTTTCCCCTGTGCTGCTCCGCCAAGTGCTTCGCTCGGTAGCTTTACAGGCTGGTTCCAAGTTTGTTTACACTATTGCGTCAAAAGACGTGCGTTCTGCCCTCGTGAAAGACGCTTTGCACCTCCTTACGCTTGCCGGGCTAATTGTCCCAGTAAAGCACACCAGTGCCAATGGACTACCATTGGGAGCAGAGGAAAACGATAATTATGTGAAATATTTATTCTTTGATTTAGGTGTGATGCAAACGATGCTTGGCAACCCTCCATCTGATACTCTTTTGGCATCGGAAGTGGATTTTGTGAACAAAGGAGCCGCTTCAGAAATGTTTGCAGGATTGGAATTACTCAAGTATCACGACTGCTTTCAAAAGGCAGAAATTCACTATTGGCAAAACACAGCTAAAAACGCATTATCGGAAGTGGACTATCTCATTGCTAAAAACGGCAAAGTGCTCCCTATCGAAGTGAAAGCAAGTACGCAAGGCAGTATGCAAAGCCTATGGGTATTTATGAGGAAGCACCAGATTCATGACGGCGTCCGCACTTCTTTGGAAAATTTCGGGCAGCTTTATTACTACGACTCGGCAGCCGACCAAGCCGAACGCTTTGTGCGAATCATACCTCTATATGCACTTAGCAACTTGAAATAAGGGGTTTTCTATGTGTGTGAGGGAGGAATATTCATTTATTTATTGTAATTTTGTAGGCAAAACCGCAAACCCCAAAAACAATTCTATTTATATATGGAAATTATCAATCTGTGTGAGCACGACTCGCTGGTGAGCCGCTACATGCTCGAACTCCGCGACAAGAATATTCAAACCGACCGCCTTCGCTTCCGCACCAACGTGAAGCGCATCGGCCAAATTATGGCTTATGAGATTTCAAAGCGTCTGAATTATACAGACTGCAAGACCGACACACCACTCGATGTGGCAAACACCCGCAACATCGCCGACAAGGTGGTACTTGGCTCTATTTTCCGTGCCGGACTCCCTCTGCACGAAGGTATGCTCAGCTACTTCGACGATGCCGACAACGCCTTCATATCAGCCTACCGCCAGTATATCAACGGCAGCGACGAGTTTGAGATTCACACCGAATATCTGGCAAGTCCAAGCATTGAAGACAAGGTGCTCGTGATAGCCGACCCAATGCTTGCCACAGGCAGTTCTATGGAGGTTGCAATCAAGGGATTTCTGCAAAAAGGCACTCCCAAGCACATCCACATCGCAGTGATTATCGCCACCGACCAAGCCATTGAATACGTAAAGAAAACCCTCCCCGAAGGCATTGAAGTCACCCTTTGGGCAGGCGACATCGACCACATCCTCAACTCCCACAGCTACATCGTACCCGGCCTCGGCGATGCCGGCGACCTCCTCTACGGCGAAAAATAACCCCAAAAAAACTCCAATTATCAGAAATCACGGCAACGATATACGAGTTGTCCCAGTAAATTTATAAAGGAATATTTATACAATACAAAAATGGCGCAAAGCGAGAAGCTCTGTGCCATTCATTTTAGGTGCTATATACTATTTGACTTTTTTGCTGAAAAAATGAAATTATATATTTGAAACATATTGCGTTATTTCTTCAGGCGATGCTTCCGCTATTACTTTGATGATATTTTTTGCATCATTTGCACAATCTGATAGGACCTGCTGATATATCTTAGTATTAGTTGCAATCGCTTCGCTCTGAAATTTTGCATGAATTGTTAAATTAATAACATTTGTGTCGGTAGAGTATTCTTTTTCTTTAACCCATACTTCTGAAATTGCTTTTTCCCGTGACAATACGCTGTTATTTCCTTTTATCTTATTACTAGCGGCATTTGATAGGTATGCTATTAACTCATTTCTCCAATTCAAAGCGTATTCTTGTTTGTCTCCACTAATAGTTGAGTAACGGACCAAACACCATTTTTCTATAATTTGTTGAGATGAGTTTGTAAGCAATGCCTTAAACATTTTTCTTTCATACGCCATCTCCGTCAGAGGATATGATTTATACTGCTCTGCGTTTGACATGGTCATGTGCTCATCCATCCTTTTGGTCATAATTTCTGCCAATTGCAATATCTGAAAATCTTTCATAAGAATTAATTCATTTGGGAAATGATAGTACATGTTTCCCTGTAAAATGGGACTCTAAAAAAACAGTACTACAATCAAGTAATACGTTTTTTTTTAGGCAATGATATACAAGTTGTCCCTGTAAACTATCGTGGGAAAGCGAGGTGAAACTTGCTTTCTCCTTTTTTTGCGGTATTGTTAATAAAAATACTGTTAAAAAATGGATAGGGTATTGCGTAATTCAAAGAAGTATAGTATCTTAGTATGTGGAAACACACACGAATCTGTATCTATGAAAGCACTTTTTGAATTTGACAATCTTTTCTCGCTCACATCATATTTCACTACAGAGGAAATCTGCAAGGAATTTCTTGCACAGCAACGCTGGGGCGGTGATGTGGTCTGCCCGATTTGCGGTAAGCACCATTGCAAACAGCGTTTTGACGGTC
>OJOI01000151.1_pt1 | contig 53044 bp, 43 predicted proteins | sample 1598061 | NCBI WGS metagenome assembly OJOI01 (sample SAMN01915224, study PRJEB22387) | human gut metagenome | isolation source: stool | host: Homo sapiens | place: USA
CGGCGTTTTTAGAGTTGATATGCTTGAGTGTTGCCAACCGCGTCACCTACTTTCTTGAGGACTTCATACTTGAGGACGGCAAGGTCGGATATGGCGGCGCGTACCTCGCCGGAAAGGGTGTTGTAGGGTACGCCGTATTCGTTCAGATACCGGGCAATCTGATTGAGGTTGCCGCCGATCCTGCCGTACTCGGCTGTCAGCTTCCCGACAGCGGAAAGCAACTCGTCATTGACCGACGACACATGGACAACCGGGCGTATGGTCGCCCGCCGTATCGCCTGCCGGAGAAATTCGGACTGGCTGATACCATAGGGCGCAAGCCGCGCTGTGAAGTCGGCATACTCATCTTCGGACAGCCGGGTTTTCACAACGCGGCTGCGGTGGGGCGTGTTGTATTTCTTTCGCATGGTGTGACCTCCTTTCTCGCCCGTAAGGGCGCATGAGCAGGGTTTGGGGAAGGCACTCCCCAACAAGTTTCCCGCGAGGGGCAAAACTGCAGAATTGCGGATTTTGGCACCGTGGTAGAAACTTGCTCTCCGTGACTGCAAACTTTCTCTCACTTCCGTCCGCCACTTTTTTGGAAAACTGCAACCACAAAAGTTTGTTTCTCTTTTTCTGCTACTACTAATCCTGTAAAGGGCATTCCTGCCCGCTTTCGCTAAAATGACACCGGACGCAGTGGTTTCTACCCGGTGTTGGAGAAATCCTTTCTCTTTGCCCTCTACTACGGGTAAATGCTCCAAATGCCAAACACCAGGGCAGAAAAATTCCCTCCTCGCTTACTACTACAACCGGCAGGGGGCAAAATGGCCGGGAGCGGAGCCGGACAACAAAAAAAGCAGTAAATCTTTTTCAAGACTTACTGCTTTCGCTGGCCGCGTCGGTGGCGGCTGGTATTCAGTTTTTATGACTTGTCCGGTGGTTCGTCAAGCCGGAACTTGAATTGACAGTCAATTAACCGCTGCTTTACATAGTCCTCCACCTCGGCGTTGACCTGCCCGTTCACTTTTGAGAAATAGCGGATATATCCGGCGTAGTGGAGCAGGACAGCGTTCACGGCTTCTGGGTCGCCCTCACGGGCTTTGAGGATTGTTTCATAGGGGAGAAGTCTACTCATACCGGCTCACCCCCATTTCTTCGCGTAGCCGCTGCAAGGCAAGCTGGATATGCCGCCCCGCTGTGCTGCGTGACCGGCCAATACACGCGCCGATCACGCGCTGCGGCTGGCGCAGAAAGTAATAGCGCAGGATTTCTTCCCGCGTCTGCTCCGGCAAAACAGAGATCGCGTCGGCAAGGGCGGCGTTGCAGAGCAGGACGGTCTGACCGCAGACGGTAAATGGGTATTCCTCGTCCGGCTCCGACGCGGCAAACTGGACAAACTTCTCGTTCATCAGATAGTCAAGGGAAACTTGCCGTTCCCATTGCCGTTTAAGCTTCAAAATCTTGTCCAAGGCGGCACAGCGGATAACAGTCTTGCAAAAGGCGTTGTACCTGCGCTGGATATATTCTTGATAGGCTATCTGGTCGGTCATGGAAATTCCCCTTTCTGAATAATAGTGCGGGGCGGTGGCACTTCTTGCTGTCGCCCCTTGATTGCCTACCAGCAAAGGCGGGCGGGGCTGTCAACGGCTGCGCATATGCGCCGTTCATCTTGACCGTTGACTGGCTCGGCTGGGTTTGCTATTTACCCGACAAACTTGAATTTATTTTAAGCTATCACGTTTTACCTTCTTAAGCCTTACTATCATTACCATAGGAATTTCTTTGTTGGTTTTAAAACATTCTTCATAAAATCCATCAATGACAAATCCAGCTCTAAAACAAAGGTTAAAAATATCTTGTATGGAACGATGATAATAAATCTGCTCTTTCGGTTGCCCTTCAATCGCTATATCATAGTAACTGTGCGGTGTCATATATTTTTCAGTCAACGTGACAAAACAAGGGTGTTGCGTTGCAAAGACAAAAATTCCGCTTTCCTGCAACAGTTCATAAACAGCCATAAGAAGTGGTTCAATATCCGTAATATCCATAATTGCCATATTAGAAACTGCTTTCGTAAAGGCTCGATTTCTTTTTAATTCTAATATACTTTTTCTATCGGTCGCATCCGCCACACAAAATTCAATTTGTTTTGCATATTGTGATTGCCGTCTTTTAGCCAATTCTATCATTTTTTTGCTGTAATCAAAAGCGACAACCGAAGCGCCTCTTTGTGCAAGATACGAAGAATAATTTCCATTGCCACACGCAATATCCAAAATGTAATCCGCAGGATTAGGAGATAGAAGTTCCGTTACTTTGGGACGCACTACCTCTCTGTGAAATTCATTAGATTCGTCACCCATTGCATTATCCCAAAATTGTGCGTTCTCCTCCCAGATTTTTTTACTTTCCTCTGTTCCCATGTTCTCTCCCACTCCCCAAATTTGCTTTTTTGCTTCCATTAAATCTTCCTTACTATATTCCATTGTTACCCTCCATAACTTCTGATTGTTGCCGTCTTGACGATTATGTATCTTTACATTACCTTCTGAAACATATGGCGCACCTTGTCCAGGCGGCTGTTTGGACGGCGGGGCTGGATGACCGGCTGACCGACAGCGGCCTGATATCCTTTCAGCTCTGTAAGGCATACGCTCCGCCCGTTGGTGTAAAAGGCCAGATCAGTACGGTATGCCTGTATACAGCGGGCGGGAATCTCGCCAGTAAAGACAACTTCATCCTTTTTTACCTGGGCCGTTTCGATGGTGGCACAGTATTTCGGTGCATCATGATAAGCCCTGGAAAGGTATTCCTGGGGCGCATAGAGGATGAAGGAGAGATAAGGTTCCAGCAGCTGCGTCCCCGATTCCTTCAATGCCTGTTCCAATACAATCGGGGCCAATGAGCGGAAGTCCGCCGGCGTGCTGACCGGACTGTAATAAAGCCCGTATTCAAAGCAAATCTTACAGTCCGTTACGTTCCAGCCGAACAAGCCCTGCTCCAGCCCGTAACGGATACCATCCCTGACAGCGTTTTGAAAACTCTGGTTCAAGTATCCCAGCGAAACCCGGCTCTCGTATTGTACACCGGAGCCAAGCGAGAGTGGTGTAACAGACAGTCCTATGGATGCCCAAAACGGGTTGGGCGGCACCTCGATATGGATGGTGTGGCTGGCTGCTTTGAGCGGCCGCTCCATATAAATGACGGAGGGTTCCTTTACCACTGTTTCAAGCTTGTATTTTTCCGACAGCAAAGCGGAAACAACCTCCAACTGCACCCGGCCCAAAAAAGAAAGAATGATCTCATGGGTGATGGAATCCACTTCGCAACGCAAAAGCGGGTCAGTATCCGCAAGTTGCGTAAGAGCGTCCAGCAGCCGTTCTCTTTGCGCTGCCGTTTTCGGCGCAATCGTCGTCCGCAGCATGGGGAGGGGGTCCTCGCGCCACCTTTTACGAGGGAGCCGGGTTTGGTCCCCTAATACATCGTTTAACCTCACGCTGTCGCTGGGAAGGATAACAATTTCACCCTGATAAGCGGTGTCTGTCCGAACAATTTCCCCTTTGGATGGAATACGCATCTCTGTGATTTTCAGCTTTTCTCTCCCGGCCAGGGCCACCGTATCCCGCAGGCGCAGCGTTCCGCTGTATAACCGTAGATAGACACGCCGCTGGCCGCAATCGGTGTACTCAACCTTGAAAACGCTGCCGCATAGGGCGGCGCCCCCCTGTTCCCCAATCGGTTGGAACAGCCCTGTCACCGCATCCATCAACGGTTGAATGCCAAGGCCATTTTTGGCGCTGCCATGATAGACTGGGAACAGGGAGGCGTCTTGAACCCGCTGCTGTTCCTCCCGCGCAAGTTTTTCCCGGCTGATTGGTTCTCCTGCGATATACTTTTCCAATAATTCATCGTTATTTTCGATGACCGCATCCCATGCTTCTATGTCGGTATTTTCCTCCAGGACTATTTCCGGGGACAGCGACACCGTCTGCTTGATGATAATATCGGCGGAGAGCTTATCCCGAACAGACTGAACCACGCTCTGCAAATCAACGCCAGCCTGGTCGATCTTGTTGATAAAGATAACGGTGGGAATGTTCATTTTCCGCAGGGCATGGAACAGAATACGGGTCTGGGCCTGCACGCCATCTTTAGCGGAGATCACCAAGATGGCCCCATCTAAAACAGCCAAAGAGCGGTACACCTCCGCCAAAAAATCCATGTGGCCGGGCGTATCCACAATGTTAACTTTACATCTGTGCCACTGGAAGGAAGTGACTGCCGCTTGAATGGTAATCCCACGCTGCCGCTCCAAAAACATGGTGTCCGTCCTCGTTGTCCCTTTTTCGACGCTCCCCGGTTCTGAAATGGCTCCGCTGGCATATAGCAGGCTCTCCGTCAAGGTCGTCTTTCCAGCGTCTACATGGGCAAGAATTCCAATATTGATTATTTTCATGTGATTGTCCTCCCTTTACAGCCCCAAAGGGCATAAAAATCCCCAGCAGTAAAATACTTTTACCACTGGGGATTATAAGTTGCGGACATACACATATACAGCATACACCTGTTTGTGATTGCTGTTTTTGGGGATATGTCAAAATTGATAAGGCAAAAGTATTCTTAAATTGGGTACAAAAAACTAAGCCCCTACAAAAGGAGCTATCATAATCCTTTGTTCCCACTATTTGATTATAGTTTTATTTAAAGGTTTTAGGGACTCCACTTAAGTACGATGATTTCTTTACCTAATAGCTGGCTGAAGTCACTGTCTACATAGAAGCAGCAAAGAAGCCGGTTTAAGGGGAACTATTTGCTGTTTTACTCGCGAAACAACCATAAAGTAATCGAAAGAGCGGCAATTATGTTTAATTATTTGCATATATATTTGCAATCTATAAGAGCCGAATATTTGATTTTGCAGGGGGTCTTGACAAAGCACCTATCTTGCATTACAATATAGTTGTTCTATATTGCATTACAAGATAGGTGGTGAACTTATGATCCCGTCACAAATGCTGAAAGGCACGCTGGAGGGCTGCATTCTAAAAGTGATCAGCCAAAAGGAAACCTACGGCTACGAAATATCAGAAAACCTGCGGACGTATGGTTTTACAGATATTTCAGAAGGGACAATCTACCCGCTCTTGCTTCGGCTTGAGAAAAACGGTCTGATCACCGCGCAATATCGCGAATCGCCGGTAGGACCAAAACGAAAGTATTTTTCTCTTTCTTCATCGGGAAAAGAAGAGATAGAGCGGTTCTATTCCAGTTGGCTCGAACTTGAGCAAGCGGTGGGTGCATTATTTCATGAGGGAGGAAAATAAAATGAATCGAAAAACCAAAGAGTTGAACCGAAGCAATAACGCTCTGGATCAACAAATCAGCCCTGAAAATCGGGAAGCTTTTACCGATATGATTTGCTACCTGAGAGGGGCCAAAATCTCAGCATATCATCAGGAGTTAGTGCGCTATGATTTAACAGAAATGGTCCTTTCAGCACAGCAGCGCGGTGAAAAAATCCGTGAAGTCATTGGAGAGGATTATAAGGGGTTTTGTGACAATGTAATTGCCAGCCTGCCTCCCGAAACACGAAGGCAGCGAATTATTGACTTTTTTGATACGCTTTGCTGGGGTTTATCCATATTAGGTTTCATCAACATTGTCATTTCAAACGAAACGATTCCGCTGATCCGCAATGCCGTTACTGGAAAGCCCCTGGATTTTTCTATTTCCATTTCTCTTGGAAGTCTGATTGTAATTGGTATTATTCTTACGGCAGCCTTCGTGATTGTAGAGGTCATTACGAAAAAATCTTTTCAAATTGGCAAAGACAAAAAGGGGCGTAAAACAAAAACCTTTTCAATCATTGCAAGTTTGATTGGATTGGGAATTACAGCGGGAATATTGGCAATCAGTATATGGCTTGGCCGAGTAACGCTGTTCACAATCAACCTTTGGATTGCCTGCTCAATCGTATTAGCCCTCTATGTCGTTCATAAAATTTTAGATAGGATTTAAAATAAATCGTTTCAAAACGAAATTTATCAGCACAGCCTGCAGGTACCTCTTCGGAGAGCCTGTGGGCTGTTTTTTTATCTGCCATAACGATGGGGTTGAATTTTTCGGTAGCCAGTGAGGGAGATACAGCAAGACCGCTCCCTTGGAAGGAGCCGAAAAATGATGACCGATCATCAAAAAGCACAAATCATAAAACTCCGCGCGGACGGAAACGGATACGGGAAAATCGCCAAATCCATTGGCATATCGCTGAACACTGTAAAATCCTTCTGCCGCAGGAATGATATTGGCAGCAACTTTTCTGTCGAACCTGCCTTGGCATTTACAGGCGAAACGACCTGCTGTGAGAACTGCGGACAGCCCATCCGGCAGATTGAGAAGCAGAAGAAAAAACGCTTTTGCTGTGACAAATGCCGCAACGCCTGGTGGAACAGCCATCTCGACCAGGTGAAGCGAAAGGCGGTCTATCATTTCAAATGCCTGCACTGCGGTAAGGAGTTCCATGTTTACGGGGATAAGCGGAGAAAATACTGCAGCCACGCCTGCTACATCGCTGACCGTTTCAAGACTGGTGGCGGCAATGCGTAAGGAAGAATTCCGAAACGAAAAGATGTACCAGGCCACCATGAGCATTGCCCGAAAAATGCTCAAAGAGGGCATCGTTTCGGAGGAAGAATATCGTCAGATTGATACAATTTTTTAAATAAGAATACCTTGCCGCATATTTTTTACTCCTTTTCTGGATTAAATCATTGTATCACATCAGTTTTAGGAAAGCAAGTACCTAAAAGAAATTTTTCTTCCCCTTATATGTAACAATCATACCGGCTTCCTAGCGTTCAGAATGTTTTCTGCTGTCTGCTGTGGTGTTTGGTTGGAATTGTCCAACCAAAAGCCGATCCGTGGTGTTGTCTGCATTTTACTAAATACAAATTCAATGTATACAGAAAGATATAAGGAGTGGGAGGGATTCCGCCGTAGTTGGCATTGTAGGAAAATCCAAAAGTTTAGATTTTCCCACAATGCTTATCTTTTGGTCTTTGGTTCGGAATAGTGTAGTGCTGGCGGTCTATCTCTTGTTTTCGGTTGCTTGCTTCCTTACCGTACATGAGCATTTGCACCTGGGTTGTCATTTCCGTAGCCCTCCAAGAGGTTGATAACGCCCCAAATGCCAAGTCCGGCTCCGAGAGCGATAACGAGTGTCTGTAAAACGCCTACTGCGCTGTTGAAAAATGCCATAAAAAACTCCTTTCTGCCGCTGTGCGGCTGCCCGAAAAAGGGCATAAAAAACGGCGGTCAGTTTTCGATAACTGCCGCGGTCATAAGTCCCCGCGCTGCGTAATTTCTGCGGCGCGGCGGTATTCAGTTGTAAGGGTGCGGCTTCCTGCCGCGATACGCGCAAGGAGTAGGGGCGCGTACCATGTAGCCCGTGTTTATTGTTTTTACTTTAAGCTCCCTCCTTTTCAAAAAGTGGTGTGTAGACAGGCATAATGCCGTACTGCCGTTCCCGGACAGCTTCGATATACTTGATATAGGAAATACCTGCCTGTCTTGTCCTGCGTTCCTGTTCCCGCTGCATTTCCTCGGCTGCTTCCACAAGCCCGCTGATAGCCCGGATTAACTGCTGTTTGTTCTTTTTCTTTCTGATACGCTTATTCATTCTGCGTCCTCCTGCAAATCTGCTTCGTCAACTTCGTAATAGTCAAATACCTCGTCCGGCTTTACGATTGCAGGACGGCGGCGCAAGTGCTTTTCCATGTCAAAGGCATTTTTCTTGTCAAAGTCGGAAAGGTACTTGTACTTCGGGTGTTTGGTAATATCGTATTTTTCGGAGAAGAACGGGCGCACCCCGCGTAACTGCAAGATACATTTCCCGCCGTCCATGACCGCAATTTCATCTTCGCTCATAAGCTGCTTGCCTAACTTCTGATAGTTCAGCCCGTGGGAAAGCTCCCGTCCTCTTGTTTCGGAAGTATTGAAGCTGTCAATCGTTTCTTTCCCCAAGATTTCCGACATTTCTTTAAGGGTCGTTTTCTCCTTGCCGCCCAAAAACAGGGTCGTATCGCAGTTGCCGACAATGGTATCGGCGTTGTCCTTGTAGATAGCCTTTAGCTGCGACTGGCTCTGCAAGATGATGGACGCGGAGATTTCACGGCTTCGGATAGTGGCAATGAGCTTTTCAAACTTCGGTATCTGCCCGATATTTGCAAACTCGTCAAGCAGACAGCGCACATGAACAGGCAGCCGCCCGCCGTACACATCATCTGCCTTGTCACAAAGCAGATTGAAAAGCTGTGTGTAAAGGATTGATACAACAAAGTTAAAGGTGTCGTCGGTGTCGGAGATAATAACAAAAAGCGCGGTCTTTCGGTCGCCTAAGGTGTCAAGCTCCATTTCGTCGGTTTCCATCAGCTCGCGCAGTTCCCGAATGTCAAAGGGGGCAAGACGCGCACCGCAGGAAATGAGGATAGAGCTTCTTGTTTTTCCGGCAGACAGCAAAAACTTCTTGTACTGGCGCACCGCAAAATGTTCCGGGTCTTTTTCCTCCAAGCGTTCAAACATGAGGTCAACGGGGGATTGAAATTCCGGGTCGTCCTCGCGGGCTTCCGACGCATTTATCATTTCAAGCAGCGTCGTAAAGTTTTTCTCATTCTCCGGGGCTTCGTACCAGATGTAGCCGATAAGGGCGCAGTAAAAAAGCCGTTCCGATTTCACCCAAAAATCCTCGCCGGATTTTTCCCCGTCGCCTTTGGTGTTGGCGATAATGGTATTTACCAGTTTCAAAATATCCTTTTCGCTGCGCAGATAGGCAAAGGGATTGTACCGCATGGATTTCTTGAAATTGATGGTGTTCAGCACCTTGATTTTGTACCCGCCCCGCTGCAAGAGCTTCCCGCACTCGATTAAAACCGTTCCTTTTGGGTCGGTTACAACATAGCTGCTGTGCATTTGCATTAAGTTGGGCTTTACAAAAAACCTCGTCTTGCCGCTGCCGGAGCCGCCGATGACAAGCACATTTTTGTTTCGTGCATATTTCGGGTGCTTCGGGCGGCTTGACATCATCAGCCTTTCGGTCTGCGTCAGCAGCACGTTATTTTCAAACATGGGGTCGATATATGGCTTTATATCCTCGGCATTGCCCCAACGTGCAGAGCCGTACTCCATGCCCTTACGGTATTTCTTTGCGTTCTTGCCTTTCACATAGACCGCAAGCCGGATAACGACAGCCCCGACAATGCCGATAAGCAAATCCATAGGGGCAAAACTCGGCAGGGCATTTGAAAAGGCGGCAGAAAAGCCGCTGCCAATGGAAAGCAGCTTGCCGGAGAGGTCAGCCCCCGGAGAGAGCCGCACCGCCTGTCCGACTTTATCAAAGAGATACACAAAGAGCAGATAGGGGGCGTTTAGGATAAGCAGCTTCTTGATATTCGGCTTCATAGCGATACCTCCCTGTCCTTGTGTTTTGTCTTTTGACGGTTCGCGTTAAGCTGCTTTGCTGCTTCCCGGAATGTGGCAAGTGCCTTTCGGATAGAGGGCTTTTGCTCCTGTGTCAGCTTCTTTGCGGAAAACTCCTTAAAGGCTGCGGTCAGAGCGTCCGCGTCCCGCCCCTTGAAAAAGACAAGATAACGGGGCGGCGTTTCGGTGCTGTCTTTCTTTAGGGCAAAGTCGATACCGTATTTTTTTGCCGTCTGCTCAAAGGCTTTGATATTGCCCTCGGTTATCTCAATGTTGGATAGCCCCGCGTTCTGCTTCGCAAGCTGCTTTAGGGTCTGCTTCCCGTGGAGCTGTTTTTCCTGCTGCTTTTTTGCCTGTGCAAGCATGGCTTTGATTGCCTTTTGCAGCATTTCAGCAGTCAGCTTTGCTCCCTTGACAGAGAGCGCAACCACTTTTTCGTTGATTTCGTCCTGCAATGTTTACCGTCCTCCTTTCCCGGTAGTAATGATAGTGTTAGGGTGGTACGCCGCTTTTGGGCGTGAAAAAAGGGCGTCCGTTGTTCACGCCGCCCCGTTAAATCCGCACCCGCAGCCCGTTCAAGTCCTCGGCGCGAATACCTACAAGATACCAGTTGTCCCCGTATTCAATGCGGGTCGGCTTCCATTTGCCGCCTGTGAATACGTCGAAACACTCCCCGCAATGCAAGCCGCCGTAATAGTCGGCAATGTCAAAGCGAATGTCGTAGCGGTCGGTCTGTTCGTCAAAAATCAAAGCTCCTGTTTTCTGTGCCATGTGGTAATCCTCCTTTAGATTTTGCCTGTCGCCATATCGTGAGCGACAAGGGCGGTATAGTAGCTATCAATGGTATTCGGTGCATTGAACAACACCGCTTTAAGGTACTGTTTGATGTTGCGGATTTTGGTGGTATTCTCTTTCATGCAGTCAAAGACAAATTCAATGTGGCTGCTGTTCAGCTTCATAAACTTTGCCTTGACAAGCTCTGCCGGGTAATCGTCCCCGGCGATACGGATTGTCTTTCTCTTGCTGCATACCGTTTCAAGGATAATCGAAACAATTTCGTCCAGACGGTCTTTGTCTATCTGCCCGTAGCGTACAAAATGGTCGTACTCGATATTGTCCTTGATGATTTCCTCATAAACGCTGTATGCGTCTGTCGCTTCCTTTCGTTTCCGTTCCGGCGGCGTAGCCGCTTCCCCGTCGTAAGGCAAGGGATTTAGGGAATGGATAGGAATGGAATCGGTACTTGATAAATCCGTATTTGATTTTTCTTTTTTTGGTAAGTCAGTCTTTTGTATATCTTTATTTAATTGCGTTGGATTTTCCAATGTAGGGTTTTCCTGCGTAGGTTTTTCCAATGTAGGTAAATCCGATACAGGCGGGGTCTGCGGCTGCTCAAAGATTACATAGTCTGTGCCGCGCAAGCGTCCTTTCTCGTCGCGCTCCCTTGAACGCACGATATATCCGGCGCGTTCCAGTTCCTTAACGGCTTCTCGGATAGCGTCGATTTTCTCCCGGTTGATAAAGGACAGCCCCGCAAGGGTGTAGTCCCAATCTTCCGGCAAGGACAGCATTTGCGATAACAGCCCCTTTGCCTTTAGGGATAGCTCTTTGTTCCGTAGGTGGTGGTTGCTCATAACCGTATAGCCCTTGTTGCGCTCCACTCTGAAAACTGCCATAGCTTCATCACTCCTTTGCTGCATACCTGTTACGCAATAGAAACGCGATTTTGAGGGAAAAGGTATAAATCCCTTGCCCGCTGAAAACCGCGCCCGCAAAGCCGCACAAATCAAGGGCTTTTTCCTGCCTACTGCGTAACAAAGGGCATGAAAAAAGCGGCGTTCCTGTTCTTCCTGTGTTGGAAGTGAGAAACGCCGCTTGTGCGGTGCGTTATTCTGCTTCTTCGGCTATGAGGTCTTGTATGACTTCGCCAAAGTCTGCCGTAAAGGAAAAAATGAAGTATTCCAAAACGGCGGGGTCTGCGTCCATAGGCTCGGCTTCTTCGGAAAAGGGCAAGCCCATAAGCCCATAGAGCATTTTTATGATTTTGAACAGCTTTCCCCGGTCGGCGGGGGTGTTCATGGTAACAAGTACGTCGGTCAAGCGGTTTACGGTTTCCATGTCGCCGCCTGTCGTTACCCATACCATTTCTGCGAATGGCTGCGTGATTGCTCCGGTTACAAGGTTTACCTTATCCTTGCTGATTTCGCCGGACGGGAGTATAATACCCTTGTCTAAAAGTACGTTTTTCATGTCGTCCTCCTATAATTTGTGGTGCCAAAATGGTGCCCGGTCTTACAAAATCATCTTATACGGAGATACGGCAAGATAAATGAAGATACGCGGAAAACCTTGATTTTAAGCCATTTTCGCAAGGTTTTATAAACACTTGCGCGGGCTTATAAGAAGATTTCCGTCTATCAAATCAATAAAAAATACTTTGCCCGTGTCCGTAAGGGGACAATGAGCAAAGCGGATTTTGAAGTATGGTCACGGCAGTCGGAGCAGCTCCGCGACGCGGCGGTGGAGCGATACCGTTCCGCGCGCACAGACGAGGAAAGAAACGAGATCGTCGATACGCTGAGAGTAAAACTGAATGAGGTATGAATATGATAGGGAGCCAGTCGAACGACCGGCTCCCTATTTTTTGCTTACACCGACGCAGAAGCTGCTCCGTGTATATCATCCGTACAGCACCACCACGATGTACTCATCTCTCGCCGCGTTGTAGTGGACGGCGCAGTTGAACCGAGCGTATGCGCTGACAATCTCCGCACCGTCCAGCGCCGCAAGACAGGCGAAGGTGGCGTCCACATTGCCGCAGACGGCGGCATTCAATGCGGCCTGTCCGCCGTGTTCGGTCAGCCGCGCTACACTGTCCGCTGTGCCGGGATAGTAGCTGGAGTCAGCGGTGGTCATACTGGTGTCGATGGTCACGCCGTACTGTGCCTTGGCGTACTCGTTGCCCACACGCACAGCCTCCTCGACGGAGTAGATGCCACCGGTGGCGGGAGGCGCAGAGGGCACTTCCTCTGCCGTCTGCGCCGGCACGGTGTCTAAGCCTGTATTGGGTGCAGGTTCGGGTGTTTGTGCGGGCATGCCCTGCGTTTCAACATCCACAGGTGCAGTGACTGCAGACTCTTCCGGCGGTGCGACAGCGGGCGTTTGTTGCGACTGCGCGGGGATTTCTGATATGGTTGGTTCGACAGCTACTTCCGCTATTCCCGTCGGCACATCTTGTGTGTCAGTTGTGGGGGTAGTCTCCTCCTGCACTATCGCAAGAACGGTGCCCACTTCCGGCGCAGCAGCCTGCCCGCAGCCTGTAAGCAGCAAGATGGTACAGATGGTCAGCAGTATCAACTTTTTCATAGTCGTGTTCTCCCTTCGGTTTTGGTAGCAAACACAACTACCACACAACCACAAACACGTCAATGGGAATGTGAAAGCCAGAGATGGTCACAAAGGGCCATCCCTGGCTTTTTGTACATTATTTTGTGTTGTCTGCCCGCACGGTTAGATGGTCTCTCGAATATCTCCAGAGGCCAATGCGTTCTGGAAATCCCGCTTCCTATACCAGCGTTCTCTATATCATGGTGCCTCCATTATCCGCCCATAGCGCTGCCCAGGTCATATCCCAGGTCACAGGTGTAGCACCACTCCACCACGTCGCCGTCCTTCAGCTGGTAACGGGAGCAACCGTAGTTGGGATACCAGCCGTTGACGTTGTACATCCAGCCGGACAAACTGCCCACGTCGAACTCATAGAGGTTATTGATCCCTTCTACATACGCACTGTTATACATGGGTGTCCAGTTGGACTCCATGTGAATAGCGTTGTCACGGCATACGCGCTGGAGTACATCGAATACGCTCTCGCCCTCGCTGAACTCTACCTCCGTGGCAGGAAAGATAACGCCGTCCGCCGGTACGAGAAACTTCTTGTTCTCCACACATTTGTCCATATTATCCAGAATGGTCTCGCAAGAGATGGAGAAAGTACAGGTGCGGGTCGTAGTGGTATCCACCGTCGTATCCTGCGGCTCTACCGGATCGGGCTTGCCATCCGGGACAGGCTCAGTCATGTACTGATCCTTCTCCCCGCCGCCCTCCGTTGTCTGACGGCTCCCGCAGGCGGCGCAGCAAAGCATCACCGCCGCCAGCAGCAAGCATATCCCTCTCTTTTTCATGTGACAAACCTCCCCATCACTCTCACCGCCGCCCATTTCTCCCGTCATTCCGAGCCAGCCCCGAAACTCCTGTCATTCCGAGCCAGCCCCCAATATTGCTGTCACTGGTTCGCGATCCGCGTTCCCCGTCTCCGCGCCCGCAGGCGCGGACACCCTGTCATTCCGAGGCAGCCCGCAGGCTGACGTGGGAATCCGTCCCCCCGTCCCCGCGCCGCAGGCGCGGTTTCCCCTATTTTAATGGACATCCCGTCGGAAATCAACCCCCGCCATATTGACAAAGCATCATCTCCCCTATATAATTATAACGTAAAATTGAATATTCAGGTTCTGTGATGTCGTGTGGCTGCCGCCGTAAAGACCGATTCCGGTCAGGCGGCAGTTCAAAAGGAATTGGGTGATACCCTCTGCGAACGGCACTGTGAACGCAAGGAAGTGACCAAAGCGGCGAAGCCGTGGCGAACAGCATCCATTGGGGCGCAAGCTTCGAGAAGGTAGGTCATGTACGGGAGACGTCAGTCTCGCGGCGTTAGGGCAGGAGAATTGCACGAAGGAGAAGCTGTGAGTGTAGCGGGCGTTCTCTCCGTGTGCAGGAAAGTCATCGTGCGCTGCTTTTATGGATAAAAGCAGCGTTTTTTCCGGGAAAAAACGTACCGCCTGTCCCTCCGGGGACGGGCGTTTTGTTTTGTATACCGGCGCGGCATAAGCCGTGTTTCCCACGAGCCGGGAGAGGTACACCGACCTCTCCCGGCTTCTTCCTTTCCCCGGCACCATGTTATCCTGTTATTTCAAATAGAGATCAACAGAAAGAAGGAGAAAAGAGAATGAAAAAACGTGTACTATCTCTGCTGCTGGCAGTGGTCATGGTATGGAGCCTTCTGCCCACGGCGGTGCTGGCGGCCGGCGGCGAACTGGCGGGCGACGGCCGCGCGGACAGCCCCTACCAGATCGCCGGCGCGGCTGACCTGATGGCCTTTGCCGAGATGGTCAACGGGGGTAAATCCGGTATCTGCGCCGAGCTGACGGCGAACATCGATCTCACCGGCGAGGACTGGGTGCCCATCGGAGTGAAAGGTGCATCCTACAGCGGTACCTTTGATGGAAAGTATTTTACGGTCACGCTGGACATCACGGCGGACGGCAGCTATGAATATGAGTACATCGGTCTGTTCGGCTATCTGGAGAATGCCGCTATCCGGAACCTCAAAACCGACGGCAGCATCCGGGTGACCGCAGATTGCCAGAGTTATCCCGTTGTGGGCGGCATTGCGGCGTGTGTAGGCTCGTATTCCGGCTTTACGAACTGCAAAAATGCCATCGCCATCACCGTGGACGAGGGCACCGTCTTAAACGGCAACGGCGTGGGCGGCATTGTCGGCATGATGTACGCCGACGCCACCTTTGAGCAGTGCACCAACTGGGGAGACATCTCTATTGGAAGCAATGCATACAGCATGGGTGTCGGCGGCATTGCCGGGTATAGCGACGCCGTCATTCAAATCAGCTATTGCTACAACTACGCGGATATAGAGTACTACGATGACGTCATGGGCGGTCTCATCGGCAGCTGCAATGATATTACCGCTGTAGGCTGCTATTCCGCGGCCTCTGCTGAACCGCACAATGCACCCAGAGGGCTGGAAGGAAAGACACTCAGCGGAAATGACTATGGCGACTTGTTTGGCGGCACGTCATCGTATACGCTGGAGCGTATGCTGATCTATTGTGATCAGTTTGGCGCTTATAACAATATCAGTGACGATGATTTTGACGAAACTCAGATCAGCAAATCAAACTACATGTCCCCCCAGAAGATGGTCGAATACCTCAACGGCGACGATGGCGCCATATACACCGCCGACAGCGACATCGCCGGCGGCTGGCCCGTCCTCGCCTGGGAGCTGAAGGCCCCCACCGTGGTGACCAACCCGGAGGAAGCGGCCTATGCCAAGGCGGAAAACGACTTCAAAGCCGCCAAGACCGCCGCGCTGGACAAGCTGAAAAACGACTTCAATACGTACGACAAATCCCAGTACAGCGACACCGGCTGGACCTCTCTGAACAGCATTTACAACAAGGCCAAGGCAGCCCTGAACGGCGCCAGCCTTACCCCTTATGGCGAGCTGGAGGACAAGTCTGTCGACGCGATCACCGCCTACGCTCAGGCGGAGATTGACAAACTGATGCCCATTGCCCAGACGGCGCTGGCGGAGATGAAGGCAGTGCCCACCAAGGCACAGGAGACCCAGTTTGTCAAAGAAAAGGAAAACGCGATACGCGATCTGGAGGACGCCTATACCAACGAGCTGAAAGAGCTGAACGACCTCCGGGGCGAGGCCGCCGCCGTGTGGCACGGGATAAACGGCGAGGTCCTGACGCAGCTGGCGGAGAAGTCCGCTGCGCTGAAAGCCGCGCTGGACGCCGGCAAGGCCAAGCTGGAGGCCTGCACCAACACGGTCGCGCTGGACGCCACCCTGCGCAGCAGTCAGGCCGCGCTGTCCGCCGTGCTGCAGGACTTCACCGTGTCCGTGGACAGCGGCGTGGCGGACAAGTGGGACGGCAGCAGCAAGGCCCAGCCCTCCGGCAGCGGCACCGCCGCTTCTCCCTATAAGCTCGGCACCGCCGCGCAACTGGCCTGGTTCGCCGACACCGTCAACAGCGGCAGCCGCTCCGCCTGCGCCGTGCTGACGGCGGACATCGACCTGAACGGGCAGGAGTGGACGCCCATCGCCAACAGCGGCGTCAACAACGGTTACACCGGCACCTTCGACGGCCAGGGCCACGTCATCCACGGCATCTGCGTGACCACCGGCGTCAGCAGCCGTCCCCAGGGCCTGTTCGGCATCATCGCCCGCACGGGCACGGTGCGGAACGTCAAGGCCGCCGGCCGCGTTCTGGTCCGCCAGAGCAGCGGCGCCGGCCTGATCGCCGGAGAGAACAACGGCGTCCTCTACAACTGCGAGGCGTCCGCCTTCCTGAAAAACAGCTATAACGCCGGCAGCACCGGCAGCAGCGTGGGCAACATCGGCGGCATCGCCGGACACATGGCCGCCGGCTACATAGAGAATTGCCGCGCCTATGGCCTGTTCCTGGCCAACCCGGAGAGCTACGACGAGGGAAATCTGGTGAACTCCTCCATGCTCTGCCAGATCGGCGGCATCGTGGGCGGCATGGGCGCCTCCCAGGAAAAGGACGGCTGCCTGGTGCGCTACTGTGAAAACCACCTGCAGATCGACTGCTACACCTTCACCTACGGAAATTCTTCCCCCTGCGGCTACGCCATCGGCGGCATTGTGGGCGGCAGCGGCATCGGCAAGGTGCGGGAGTGCGTGAACCGCGCCGCCGTCACCGGCGGGTATGACGTGGGCGGCATCGTAGGCTCGGCGACCCCCGGCGAGGGCGCGTCCTTCTCCGCCGCCTATGTGGAAAACCGCGGCACGGTTCGCTCCGGCAGCTCCACCGCCGGCGGCCGCGGTGCCGGCGGCATCCTCGGCAAGGCCGGCAGCGAAAAGACCACCGGCGGCAGCAGCCAGTATGTGGGCGATGTGTCCCTGACCCACGCCTATAACAGCGGCGCCGTCTCGGCGGCGGCCAGCGGCACCACCAACGGCATTGCCGGCGGCATCATCGGCGTATGGCTCAGCGGCACCGTCACCCACGCCCGCAGCAGCAGCGACACCTCCCTGTGGGGCATCGCGAATATGGCCACCACCGGCAGCAGCGACACCGCCAAGGTCGCCAGCTATGGCTCCCCCGTCCGCGCCGACGGCGGCACCGCGCAGAAGCTCTCCGCCACCCAGGCCCTGCTGGGTAAGCTGATCCGCTTTGACGCCAAGCGGGACGGCAGCTACGCCGTCTACGGCGACCAGAGCGCGGCCTACAACGCCGTTATCATGGACTACGTCCGCCGCATCGAGGAGGCGGCAGACAGCGCCGTGGGCGCCCTGCTGACCGAGGCCGACGCCGCGCTGTCCGCTGTGCCCACCCAGCTGCAGGCCGACAAGGCCGCGCTGCTGGCGGATATGCGGGCCTACGCCGCGGCCAACATCTACGACACGGACGAGCAGTCCGCCATGGACGCCCTGCTGGAGACCGCCGCCCAGGCCATCGACAGCGCCGCCACCGTGGCGGCCGTGGCCAAGCTGCGGCAGGTCTATATGGGCACGGAGAATATCGACGGCGAGCTGGCGGGGATCAAGACCTATCCCGCCAAGGCCGCAGACGAGCTGTATAACAAGTATATCTTCGACCGGAGCTATGCCCCGGAGGACATGGCCAAGGCCCTGCGCGCCTATGAGGGCTGGAAGCTGAAGCTGTTCAGCGCCCCGGACCTTGACGGCGTGGAGGCGGTGTACGCCGACGCCCGCAAGGCCATGGACGCTCTGACCAGGGACTTCACCACCGGCGACACCGCGCCGGACATGGACACCGCCGCCTCCGCCGCCCGGGCGCTGGCCCGGCAGGAGGTGCTGGACAGCCTGGCCATGCTGAAGCAGGGCTACATCGACGCTCTGACGGCCATCGCCGGTGACATGGACGCCCTCTCTTATGCGTGGAAGGCGCGTCTCACCGCCGTGCTGGACAGCGGCAAGGCCGCCCTTCACGCGGCGGCCACTCCGGCGTTGGAGGACATCGACGACTACGGCGTGCTGGAGGACAAGCTGGCCACCGGCAAGCAGGCTCTGTCGGACATCTTCGCCGACGTCTCTGCCCGGCTGACGGCCCTGGCCGCCTCCGCCGCCAACGAGAGCGCCTGGAACGGCACCACTGTCGAGCCCGGGAAGGACGCCAGCGGCGTCTATCAGATCGGCACCGCCGAGGAGCTGGCCTGGCTGGCCGCGGAGATCAACAATTCCTCCAACAACTCTCAGAGCTACAGCGCCGTGCTGACGGCGGACATCGACTTGGGCTACCGCCCCTGGACGCCCATCGGCTGCTATGTCGATTGGCAGAACAACCACCCCTACCGCGGCGTCTTTGACGGCCAGGGCCACACCGTGTCCGGCCTGTACGTCACCGCGCTGAGCAACGGCTATGCCGGCCTGTTTGGCTATACCTCCGGCAGCACCACCATCAAAAACCTCACCGTCGAGGGCGAGATCCGCCTTGAGGACGTCTCCACCACCGCCAAGCACATAGGCGGCATCGTGGGCGAGGCCAACGCCAAGCTGGAGCGCTGCGTATCCCGGGTGCGCATCAGCGCCGCCGGCTTCGGCACCAGAGATACTTGCGCCGTGGGCGGCATCGCCGGCAAGCTCAGCGGCGCCATGACCGACTGCCGCTTCGAGGGCAGCATCGATATTACCTGCAAGCGCGGCGGCGCCTATATCTCCGGCGGTGTGGGCGGTCTGGCGGGCAATGCCGCCGGCGGCGCCCTGACCAGATGTGTCAATACCGGCGCCGTCACCGTGGACAAGGGCACAGGCGTGGGCGGCATCGCCGGCATCACCTCCCGCGAGGTCACCTTCACCCAGTGCGCCAACACCGGCCATATCTCCAACGACACCACCGCCGTTCTCAGTAGCGGCGAAAAGCCCAAGGGCGGTACCGGCGGCATCCTCGGCGTGGGCAAGAGCGGCAACGTGTCCATCTCCCTCTGCTACAACACCGGCACTGTCTCCGGCACCACCATCGTCGGCGGTATCCTCGGCGGCGAGGCGGGAGATTATGGCACATCTATCTCCAATGGCAACCCCTCTCTCACCGTGGAAAACTGCTATAACGCGGGACTTCTCGACGTGGGCAGCAGAACCAACCGCATCGGCTCTCTGGTGGGCTTCCCCATTGCCGGACAGTACCGTGACGGTCTTTACGTCCTCGGCAGCAGCTCCCGTCAGGCGAAGGGCTGGTTCAGCTCTCAGGGCGAGTGCATCACCGTTCTGGACACACTGACGGCGGCGGCGATAAACCGCACTGGCGACATGGTGGACAGCATCGCCCAGCTGAACAGCGGCTGCCCCCTGTTTATGTGGCAGCTGGAGGAAACGGCAAGCCGCAGCGCGGTGATCGCCTATCTCCGCAGCTACTATACCGACAACGTCCGCACAGCCGCCACACCCCCCCAGCGGGACGCGCTGGAGACCCAACTGACCGAGACGGAAGCCGTTATCAACGCTCCCGCCTCTAAAGCCCCGGCTATCGTGGAAGCCTACGAGACCATGCTCTCCGCCATGAACGCCGACACGCTGGTGCAGGCGGCGAAGGACGAAGCGAAAGCCGAGCTGAACAGGCTGAAGGAGGACAGTGCCAAGACCTACCCCGCCATCAAGGACAAGCTGAACGCCCTTCTGGACGACCGGCTTGCCGCGCTGGACAAGTGCAAGACCGGTGCCGAGGTGCAGAGCTGCGTGGACGCCTTCGCCGCCGGCGTGGTGGATCTTCTCATCGACGACGCGGCGGGTGCCAGGCTGAAGGAGCTGGAGACCAAGCTCAAGACCATCGAATCGGCATACAACGCTCTGGGCAAGACACGGCAGTCCCTTGTGACGAAATACGGCAAGCTGGCTGGTATGCAGCAGCTGTACAAGCAGTACACGGAAAACCTTGAAGCCCTGAAAAAGTGGTACGACGAGGACTGCAAGCGATACGACTACATCAAAAAGACGGTGGAAAAGCTGTACAACGGTGCTGTGACACAGCTGGGCGAGTGCACCGACAAGGCCGCCATGGACGCGGTGATGAACGGCTACGTGGTGGATATTGCGGAAGCTCTGACCGGCGACATTGCCTACAAGCCCGGCAAGACCCCCGCCTCCGCACTGAAGAATCTGGAAACGCGCATCAAGAACGCCCGCACGGCGTACAACAGCCTCACAGCGGAGCAGAAGCAGCTCTTTGACAAGGATCTGCTTGCATCACTGCAAGGCGTGGAATCGCTGCTCTCCGCCTACAACAGCGGCATCTCCTCTCTAAGCTCCCGTCTCCAGCAGGATAAGAAGGCGTACCCCGACCTGTCGGACAAGCTGGAGCGTCTGGCGAGCCGCGCCCGCAACGCCATGGACAGCAGTGTGGACACCTCCGGCATCCTTTCCGCGCTGGATCGCTACGCCGCCTCCGTGGTGGACGCGCTGATCGACGACATCGGCTACGTGCCGGACGTTATGTCCGAATCCGATGCGGCGGTGCTCCGCGGCAAGATCTCCCGGGCGCAGTCGGCGTACAACGCCCTGACCGCCGCGCAGAAAAAGCTGGTCAAGGGCGTCACCGCACTGGAAACCGCTGCGGCACGTATGGCGGCCTACGAGGAAAACTACAAGGCGGCGCAGAGGGTCGTGGAGTTCATCAAAGCCATCGGCACTGTCACCAAGGACAGCTATGACGCCATCAAGCGCGCCACCGACGCCTATAACGCGCTGACCCCCGTGCAGAAGGCTCTGGTGCCCCAGTGGGCGATCGATCTTCTGGAGGAGGCGACCGCCAAGTACAAGGAGCTGACGGCGGCGGACGATACCGCCTCGGCGGAGCAGCCTGCGGAGCTGCCTCTGGACGACCTGCGGACAGAAGAGGCTGCAAAGCCTGACCGCCCCTTCGACTGGACGATCGTCTGGATGGGCGCGGGCATTCTGGCGGCACTGGGCATCATCGTGCTGCTGTGGAAGTGGTTCTCCGCTACAAAGCAGGCCCGCCGCAGAAACGATGAATAACCTCGCCCGGAGGGGGAGACTTCTATGGTCTCTCCCTTCGAGCGGCGTTCTGAACCAAGGAGAAAATCAATGAAAAAGAGAACGATACGTCTCCTGCGCGGCGGTCTGTGGCTGCTGCTGTGCGCCGCGCTGACGCTATGCGCGCTGTCACTGCGCTCAGAGGCCCCGCCCCGCGAGGACGTGGACGCCGCTTCCCGTATGCTGGTGTCCTCCTCGGAGCTTCTATACGACGCGGACAGTACCTCCCAGATCGACAGCTCCTCTCTCAGCGGGGAAGCGGAGGAGCCGCCCCCGCCGGAGCAGCCGGAGCCGCCCCAGGAGACGCCCCCGGAGCAGACGGACGCTCCCGCTGAGGCACCGCCCCAGGACGTGCCCTCGGACGACAGCGGCATCGGCGACCTTATGGACATCGGCAGCAGCGGCGGCGGCTCCGGCGGTCAGCTGCCCGCCCGCCGCCCCGGCGAGGCACAGGGCAGTGCCGAGGTCGGCGACCCGGATCGCTACTTCGAGACCAGCATCATCGACGGCGACGTGGTGGACTACGAACGCTACACCTTCACCATCCGCCATCTGAAGCCGGAGCTTCAGGTGCTGGGGCTCACCGTCACCCTGAACGGTCAGTCCCTCGACTATAAAGCGTCCTCCTCCAGCGTGCTCCTGAAGCTCGCCGAGGGTGCCAACTCCATCGTGGTTCGCGCCTTTTACAGCGACGGCGCAAACACCGTCACTGCGTCTCAGGGCTACACGGTCTACTACGGCGCAGGCGGTGAGGTGGTCATTATCGCCGTCCGCGACAGCGACGGCGTATCCCTTGCGGATCTCCGCACCACGTCGGACAGCACCCTCTCCTTCACCGCCTACGGTCTGAAGGACGGCAGTAAGCTCCGCGCCTCCGTCCGCTTCAACGGCAAGACCGTTACCGGCAGCGGCGACCACTTCTCCGCAACGCTGGAATACGGTGTCAACACCTTCGAGATCAGTGCCGGCGGCAGAAACGACACCGTCACCGCCCGCTACACTGTCGAATACAAGGAGAACGGCTTCAAGATCACCAACAGCTTCAACGGCACCGTCATCGACAATACCACCAGCCAGCCCTCCCACATTGCCGAGGAGCTCCCCGTCTATCTGGACACTGAGTCCTTCCGCTTCCGCTTCTATCTCAATCAGGAGACGGGCAGGGAGCAGCTCCGGCAGGTGCGCTACAACAACAAGCCCCTGTCCCCCGACGGCGACGGCTGGTACACGGCGACGCTGGACACCCGGCGGCCCGCGCACCTGTCGCTGCACTATACCAACGCGGACGGTACGGACCTTGTCTACAAGTGGCTGGTGCGCTTCCACCGGAACGCAGAGGCGACGCCGGAGGAGAAAAAGCCCGTCATCAACGCCTCCATCGAGGTGGGCAGCACCGTGATCGGTCTGGAAAACGGTCTCGTTCTGAAAAGCCCGGATGTCATCACGATCATCAACTCCGTCAGCTCCGGCGGCGAGCAGCTCTACCTGAACAACTACCGCGTCTGGGTCAACGAGCAGGAGATCTACTCCCCCTGCAGCCAGACGGGCAGCTCCTTCGGCTACGAAACGTACCTCTCCAACGAGGGAGCCAACACCATCACCATCTCCGCCACGGACGCGGACGGATACGCGGTCAAGCAGAGCTGGACGGTGTACTATGAGAAGGGCGACGTGACCGTCACCATTAGCGTAGAGGCGACCACCGTAGGTCTTGGCTATCTGGTGCCCCCCACGGACGTAACGGTTCCCGGCGGCACGGATCTCCTGACCATGGTGACGCAGCTGCTGTCGGACAACGGCTTCTCCCCCTCCGTCAGCAGCAACTATCTCGCCGCCATACAGAGGCCCGGCATCTGCGACGGCTTCTACATTGACGAGGAGCTGATGGAACTGATCGTGAGCGACGAAATGGACGACTTCGGCGCAGGCCTTGACCCCCAGCCCGCGTCCATGGACAGTCTGGGTGAATTTGACTTTTACCGCTGGTCGGGCTGGATGTATTCCTACAACGGACGCTATCCCGGCTACAGCATGAGTGCCTGCAAGCCGCAGGACGGCGCAGAGATACGCCTGCGCTTCACGCTGGCGTTGGGCAAGGACATCGGCGGCTTCAATGCCGACGCCGGCGTCTACGGTGCCTCCAGCGGCAACTATTATAGAGAATGGTGAGGAGAAAACAGTATGAACGCACACATTGAAAAGATATTACAGGAGGTCGGCAAGGTCATCGTGGGCAAGGAGGCGACTCTGGAGAAAATTCTGATGACGGTGCTCTCCCGCGGACACGTGCTGCTGGACGATGTCCCCGGCACCGGCAAGACCACCACCGCGCTGGCTTTCAGCCGTGCGCTGGGTCTGCAATACGGCCGCATCCAGTTCACGCCGGACGTGTTGCCCTCGGACATCGTGGGCTTCTCCCTGTACCGCAAGGAGAGCGGTGCCTTCGTCTACCAGCCCGGCGCGGTGATGACCAACCTTCTGCTGGCAGACGAGATCAACCGCACCTCCAGCAAGACCCAGTCCGCGCTGCTGGAGGTCATGGAGGAGCGACAGGTCACCGTGGACGGTCACACCCACAAGCTGCCCGACCCCTTCGTGGTCATCGCCACCCAAAACCCCGTTGGCTCCGCCGGCACGCAGCTGCTGCCCCAGGCACAGCTGGATCGCTTCATGGTGCGGCTGGAGATGGGCTACCCCGACTTCGCCAGTCAGGTGAACATCCTCCGGGATCGCCAGACCGGCGACCCGCTACAAGCGGTGCAGACCGTCTGCTCTGCGGAGGAGCTCCTGACCATGCAGGCGCAGGCGCAGCAGGTGCACATGGCGGACGCGCTGCTGGAATATGTGACGAAGCTGGCGGAGGCAAGCCGCAGCCACCCTCTCGTGGTGCTGGGCATCAGCCCCCGCGGCGCGCTGGCGGTGTGCCGTATGTGCAAAAGCCGCGCCTTCATGGCAGGTCGCGACTACGTGCTGCCCGACGACGTGACCGACGTATTCGCGGACGTGTGCGCCCACCGCATCGTCCTCTCCCCCAAGGCGCGGATCTCTGAAACCTCCCCATCGGACGTGCTGGCGGAGGTGCTCCGGCAGGTCACCCGCCCCGACCACATCTGAGCCATGGCGAAAAACAGAGTTTTATTCGCGCTCTGGCTGCTGCTCTGGCTCTCCATCTGGCTCTGGGGCAGCGGAAACGCGGCGGGCTTCCTACTGCTGGCAAGTCTGCTGGCAGCCGCCTTGGAGATCTCCCTCTCGCTGCTGGTGCGCCGCCGCATCACGGCTTCTCTTTCCGCACCCGTCTCCTGCCGCAAGGGCGAGGACTTGACGGTGGAGCTCCGCGCCTCCAACGCCTGCTTTTTCAGCTGTGCCGGTCTCCGCGCCGTCCTCCGCTGCCGCAACCTGCTCACCGGCGAGACGGAGGACGCGGTGCTTCGTCTCTCCGTGGGCGGCAGGGGCTCGCAGCAGCTTCAGTACACTCTCCGCCCCCGCCGCTGCGGCAAGCTGACCGTGGAGCTGACCCAGCTGCACGTGTTTGACCTGTTCGGTCTCCGGGGTGCGGCGGTGCCTGTGGACTGCGGTGCCGCCACGCTGGTCATGCCTACCGTCTACCCGGTGGAGCTGACCGTCTCCGAGCGGCAACGCTCCCTCGGCGACAGCGACGAGTTCTCCATGTACCGCCCCGGCGATGACCCCAGCGAGACGTTCGCCCTGCGGGAGTACCTGTCCGGCGACCGCATCCGGAGCATCCACTGGAAGCTGTCGGAAAAGACGGATCACCTCATGGTGCGCCAGCTGGGACTACCGGTGGACGACTCCCTCCTTCTCCTGCTGGACAGCAGCGCAGATGCCGCGCCCTCGGCAGCGGAGCGGGAGGCATTGGGTGAGGCGGCGGTCTCCGTCTCCGCCGCCCTCTGCGGCGAAAGCATCCCCCACCGCCTCGCGTGGCTGGATCGCGCCTCCGGCGAGCTGACGTTCCGTGAGGTCACCTGTCTGGAGGAGCTGACCCAGTCTCTCCCCGATGTCCTGTCCTCGGAGATCCGCTGCGAGGAGCCATCCGTGCTCCATCACCTGATGGCAGCAGCCTCGGAATACGCCCATATCATTGTGGTGACGCTCCGTCCCGCGCCGCCTGCGGCGGATAGCCGCTTTTCGTTCCTGTCGGTATCACCGGAAACACTGTCCGGAGAGGAGGGTGTCTACCTTGCGCTTTAAGAATACCCCTTGGCTGTCGGCACTGCTTCTGGCGGCAGGACTGTCCGCCCTCCCGGTGCTGCTGTTTTCACTGCCGGTACCGGTGTATATCCCCCTTCTCGCCGCGTCGGCGTCGTCCCTGTCCGCCGCCCTGACCGCCGAGCGAAAGCGTTTCTGGGCTGCGCCCGCTCTCTGGATGCTCCTGTGCGCGGCAACGCTCCTTCTTGCGCGGGACGGCGTCGCCCCGCTGCTGGACAGCCTCCTTACCGCGTGGCAGCAGCTCCACCCCCGCATCTATCCCGCCTACGCCGCTGCGGACTCTGCCGCGCCGCCTGCGGCGGTGGCGGCTGCTCTGGCGTCGCTGCTGGGTCTGTGGAGTGCCGCTTACGCCCGCCGTCCCCGTCCCGTATGGTTCTGGACGGCCTCCCTTCTGCTGTCACTGCTTCTGCTGACGTTTTCACCGACAGCCTCCCCGTGGCAGCTGGTGCTGGGCGCGCTGGTGCTGCTCCTGCTGTACGCCATTCGCTTCGGCAGGCGCGGCAGCACCGCCGCCGTCCGCGTATGGTGCCGCGCCGCCCTGCTCCTTCTGGCCGCCGCCGTAGTGCTGACCGCCCTCGGCGACACGGCGCGTCCCGCGCCTCTCACGTCCCTCCAGCAGCACCTCTCCCGCACGGTGCAGGAGATACGCTGCGGCTCCAACGACGATGCCGGACTCACCGACGGCGATCTGACCTCTGCGGGAACGCGCCGCCAGAGCGAGGATGCCATGCTTCGCGTCACCATGTCCCAGCCCGGCTCCTACTACCTGCGCGGCTTCGTGGGGGAGGTCTACGACGGCAGCCGCTGGCTCCCCCAGACCAACGCCACGCTCTCCGCCAATGCGGACACCTTCTACTGGCTCCACCACGACGGCTTTTACGGGCAAGCCCAGATCGTGGGGGCGGCGCAGTCCGCCGCCCCGGAGGTGCTGCATGGTGAGAACCGCATCACCGTCACCAACGCCGCAGCGTCCTCCCGGTATCTGTACGCTCCCTATGAGACCATGCCCACCAGCCCCACTCTGGATGCCGCCGCCATCGGCGACGCGGCGCAGTACGCGCCGGGGCTGCGCGGTCAGCGGAGCTACACCGTCCTCGCGGCGAACAACATCATCGTTCAGTACCAGAGGATCGCCGCCGGCCTCACCTCGGACGCGGTGCTGCCCTCCGCCTTCCTGCAAACGGAGGGTGCCTATAACCGCTACGTCTACACTGTGGACACCGCCCTCCCCCCGGAGCTTGACAGCTTCCTGCGGGAGAAGCTGGGAGCCTACACCGTAGAGGACGGGCAACGCCACTTTGACTACCAGAAGGCGAAGCAGAACATTCTGTTCTACCTGAGCACCTACGCCACTTACAGCGAAAGCGTATCGCCGGTGCCGCCGGGCGTCGATTTTGTCCTCAGCTTTCTGGACGGTGCCCAGACGGGCTACGATGTCCACTACGCCTCGGCGGCGGCGATGATGTTCCGCTACTACGGCATCCCCGCCCGGTACGCGGAGGGCTTCCTCGTAACGAAGGACGATGCCTCCCGCCTACAGCCCGGCGAAACGCTGACGCTGAACGGCACCAGCGGCCACGCCTGGGTGGAATACTACCAGGACGGCGTGGGCTGGCTCCCCTTCGAGGTCACTCCCGGCTACCTCTCGGCGATGGAGCAGGCGGAGACATACCGCAGCATCTCCGGGCTTGTGGGACACTCCTCAAGGGCGCAGGAATCCGAGAATCTTGACGCCCCCCAGCAGGAGGACGAGGAGCCGTCCCTGCTGTCCTTCTGGCTGAAATACCGGCTGAAAATACTGCTTTTCCTGTCGGTGCTGGCGGCGGTGGTTCTCCTGTGCCTGTTCGTCCTGTGGCTGGCGTGGCAGCGCAAAAAGACGGCGCGCCGGAAGGCTGCTTTCCTCAGTGACGACATCCCCCGCGCCATCCGCACCATCTACCTCTACACCATGGACGTTCTTCTGTCTCAGGGTCTGCCCCTGCGGAACTGCTCCCCTGCGGACTACGCGCAGGACATCGACGAGGATCTCCGTCAGGAGTACCTGTCGGTGGTGTCTCTCTGGGAGGAAGCAAAATTCAGCGGTCACCCTATGGAGGAGAGCCAGCGTCAGCGCGCCCTGCGCCTGAAGGACGAGGTCTGGACGCGCACATGGCGCGTCTCCGGTCCCCTCCGCCGCATCCGTCTGAAATACGTGCTGTTTCTGTAAGCGAGGTGCACTATGAAAAGGCTCTTTACGTCTCTTGTGGCGGCCGTCGCGCTGCTTCTCTGTGCCTGCGGCGGACAGGCGCAGGAATCCCCGTGGCAGACCGCCTACCGGGAAACCGGTCAATACCTGCTATCACAGCCCGCCCCCACCACAGGCTCCATCGGCGGTGAGTGGGCGGTAATCGGTCTGCGCCGCGCCGGTCTCCTCACCGATGAGATGGCGCGCAGCTACAAGGCGGCAGCGGAGGATTATGTCCGTCAGGCCGGCTCTCCGCGCCTCCACCGCGCAAAATCCACGGACACCTCCCGCACCATCCTTGGTCTGACCGCCGCCGGATACGACGCCACGGCCGTGGCGGGCATCGACCTGACGGCGGGTCTTTCGGACATGAGCTACCTCCGCATACAGGGTCTCAACGGCCCCATCTGGGCACTGATTGCACTGGACTGCGGCGGCTACGCCATCCCGCAGGCGGCGGAGGGCGAGGAGCAGACCACCCGTGAGGGTCTGGTGTCGGAGATCCTCTCCGCCCAGTGCCCTGATGGCGGCTGGACGCTGCTGGGTGAAGCATCGGACGTAGATATGACCGCCATGGCGTTAACGTCCCTGTCCCCCTATCTGGAGAACAGGGACGTCCAAGCCGCCGTGGAGCGGGCGTTGACCTGCCTTTCCCGCGTCCAGCAGGATAACGGCGGCTTCATGAGCTGGGGTACGGTCAACAGCGAATCCTGCGCTCAGGTCATTGTGGCTCTGACGTCGCTGGGCATCGATCCGGCAGCGGACAGCCGCTTCATCAAAAACGGTGCGTCACCGCTGGACGGACTCTGTGCCTTTGCCTGCGTGGGCGGCGGCTTCCGTCACAGCGATGAGCTGCCGGAGCCTCCCGCCGTAGCACCCACGGTGACCAAGCAGACCGCACCGGTCACCGCAGCAGCCAGACAATCGCACCCAAACAGCGTGACAGCCAGTCAAGTAAACCCGGATAGGACGGCAGCCAAGCAGGTGGCGTCGGACGGTGCAATAGTCGTTCCAATAGAGCCGGACGGCATGGCGACTGAGCAGGGCTTCTACGCGCTGACCGCCTACGCCCTCTTCTGCCGGAATGCCCCCCGCCTCTTCGATCTGACCTCCCTCCTCCCTTAGCCCCCGCCTAGCGCAGAGAGAGGTACCCCGCGGAAAGCAAAAACGAAAAATCTGCCGCAGCCGTCCGCGCCACCCCCGTCATTCCGCCCCCCCGCTTCCACCAGAGCTGCCATTCCGAACCCCACGATGTTCCTGTCATTGCGAACCCGCCCCCGATGTTCCTGTCATTGCGAGCCAGTGACCGATGTCACTGGCGTGGCAATCCGCGTCCCCCGTCCCCGCGCCGCAGGCGCGGACACCCTGTTATTCCGAGCCAGTCCGTAGGCTGGCGTGGGAATCCGTTCCCTAAATTCTTCATCATTTATTGAACCCCCGCCATCCGGCGGGGGTCTTTTACATGTTGCCTCCGGCGGGGTACTTTTGTCACCAGCGACAAAAGTACCCAAAACGCCGCTTGAAACTACGTTTCAAGACTTCCTCAGCGCGCTATGCCCTGTGTCAAACCTGCCTCATGTTCCTCGCGTAATCGGTTTTCCCGTGTACCGCTGTCGGTCAAAAGGACTGTGCCACCACAGCTTTCCGCTACCGCTTCGCTGCCGCTGCCTGTTGCCACGGTAGCAGTTTTCCCCTTTACCGCCGTACTGTGGCACTCCCACTAACGTAACTGCACTTTCCCGCTTCTTAAACACAGCGGAAAATGTGAAGTGCCTGTACTATCCATCTCTGACAGCGTGTACGGCGAAAGTGTAGATCAATATGTTTTTCCAAGAATAACACTCTTAATTCGGCAAATCGCTATGGGGTGCATAAGTGCGTTGCCGGGTGCTGGTAACCGGGTATGGATTGAATCTTACGCTGCGAGCGGGAGGTTTTATGGACGCGATCGTTTTAGCAGGCGGCTTTGGAATTCGCCTGAGCCATATAGTCAAGGATGTACCAAAACCGATGACCCCGGTGGCGGGAAAGCCGTTTTGGACGCAATAATCATAACCACCAGTAAACTGGTGGTTTGACCTGCCCCTAAAAGGGGCTATTACGACCGTAGCCCCTAAAAGGGGCGTTGAAGGTTTGACACCGCATTACCATTTCAGGCAGCCGCTTCAAGCGGCTGTCTTTTTATGCCTTCTTATTCTTGTCACCCGTAAACGGGTCTACATATTCTTTGATGCTGATCTGATCTGCGGCGTAGTCCTCCTCCAGTTGGTTTCGGATATGCTCCGCTATGATCTTTTTATTGCGTCCCACGGTATCCACATAGTATCCTCTACACCAAAAATTTCTCGACCCATACTTGTACTTCAAATTCGCATGCCTGTCGAAAATCATTAAGCTGCTCTTCCCCTTGAGAAATCCCATGAACTGTGCTACACTCAGGTACGGTGGAATACTCACCAGCATATGTATGTGGTCTACACACGCCTCTGCCTCCAGTATTTCCACATTCTTTTGCTTGCACAATGTCCGCAGTATTTCTCCTATGTCTTTTTTCAGCTGTCCATAGATTTCTTTCCTGCGGTACTTCGGTGCAAATACGATGTGATACTGACAACGGTATCTTGAATGTGATGTGCTTTTTATCTCGTTTCTTTCGTCTTTCTTTATCTGCATAAAACCTCCTATTGCTCTGGTAATGCGGTCGCCAAACCTTTACCAGTATACCGCAATAGGAGGTTTTACTCATGCTAAAGCTATTTTTCTTCCCCCGGTAGAACCGGGGGTTTATTTCCACGCCTGAAGGCACCAAAAGAAAGCCGGCACAGGAATTTCCTGCGCCGGCTTCTGCATCAGCCGCCCTTGTGCCACAATGTGTACTTACGAAAACATAGCCTCGGCCGTCTCTTTTTATGCCTTTTATTCAAACAGCCCCGCCTGTCCCGGCACCTCCGTATGCCCGATGGACTGTATCTGGCGGACATTCTCGGCGGTCAGCGCGTCGCTAATGGCCATCTTACGGATGATGTTCTGCACCGTCACGTCCAGCCCCGTGCCCTCCCGGTAGTCGGCAGGGAAGATGAAATCCACCCGTCCCTTGGCCAGCAGGTCCTCCACGCCGGCCCGGTTGCTGCTCTGGTACACGGCGATGGCCTGCCCGCCGTAGGACCGCATCATCTTCATACACGGCACGTCGGAGAGCCCGTCGCCCACATAGATCATGTTGGTAAAGGGCACCCGCTTGCTGTCGTCGGGCATGGAGTCGTTCAGCGTCTTGTCATCGGCCACGTCCAGCACACCCTTGTTGATGCGGTAGACGAACTGGGTCTTGTTGGTGAAGTTGACGTCCAGCTTGGGCCAGCAGGCGGCGCCCGCCTCGTCATAGTAGAACTCGCAGGCGTAGATCTGCTTGAACTCGTGGGCAATACCGCTGCCCTCAATGATCTCCTTCAGCCCGGAGGACAGCACATAGTGCTCGATGGTCACGCCCTGCTGCTCACCGAAGGCGTTGATCCGCTGAAACCACTCCCGCACGCCGGGAAACAGCTCCATGCTGCGGCCGCACGCCACCAGGAAGTCCCGCTTCAGGTCCTTGCCCTGGGCGCGGCACTCGGCGATCATGGTGTACATATACGCCAGCAGCCCGTCCATCCGGTTCTCCCGGCCGAAGGTGTTGGCCTTGTGCCAGAACTCCGCCGGGGTGTATCCCAGGGCCGGGATGAAGGCGTAGTCCTCCATATCCGTGGTACACAGCGTCTTGTCAAAGTCGTACAGCAGCGCGATGATGGGCTTTGTCATACCGTCTTCCTCCGTGGAAAAAAGGCGGCGCAAGGCCGCCTTTTTTTGTTGTGCTTACTTGTTTCCGCTGTAATTCCGTCCGAACTTCAGTTCATCCAGACTCAGCCGGAAATCGCTGGGGATGGCGCTGCCGTCCACCGGCGGCAGCTTGATGGTGGGCTCGTCGGTAACGGCGCTCCCGGCGCCCTTCTCCTCCGGCGCGTCGATGTACTTGCTGAGGATATCCTGCTCGATGGCGGACACCACATCGGCCTGGGGCTCAGCGGCAGGGGGCTCCGGCTGCTCCGGCACGAAGTCCAGCTCCGGCAGGGACTGCAAAAAGGCGCTCTGGGCCTGGCACAGCTCCTCGCTGCGGCGAATAAACGCCGCGGTCTTCTCCTGTGCGGCCTGCAGCTTCTTCTCCGCCGCCCTGCGCTCGTCGTCCAGCCGATGGATCTCCGCCTGGGCCTCCACCTGCGCGTCGGCCAGGATCTTCTCCTTCTCGGTCTGGGCCTCCTGCACCAGCTTGGCGGCCATCTTCTGGGCCGTCAGCAGTGCCTGGCGCATGGCCTCCTCGGTGGAACGGTACTCCTCCACCTTCTCGGCCAGCACCTTCAGCTTGGCCTTCAGCGTGACATTCTCCTTGAACAGGGCAGTGTAGTCCTCCGTCAGCGCGTCCAGGAACTCATCCACAGACGCCATATTGTATCCGCCGCCGCCGAATGACGCCTTCGGGAATACTTTTTCGGAAACTTCCTGGGGTGTAAACATTGCCGATCCCTCCGTTATATGATTTCTTTAGAAGTACAATCCGTTGTTCTCCAGCTCATCGATCAGGTCGCCCATGATATCCACGGAGTAGGGGGTGATGATGTACGTGTTGGCCGCCACCTTCTTGATCTTTCCCTCGCCGGCATAGGCCACGCCGGACAGGAAATCGATCAGCCGCCGGGCCACGTCCTTGTTGGTGGACTCCAGGTTCAGCACCACCGTGCGCTTCTCCTTCAGATGGTCCGCGATCTCCGAGGCGTTCTCGAAGCGCTCCGGCTTCACCAGCACCACCTTCAGCTGGGTGGTGGCGTGGATGTTCACCACCTTGTTGTGGCGGTCCTCGCTGCGGCGATCCTCACGGCGGTCGTCCTTGCGGTCGTCAAACAGGGAACGGGAGGACTCCTTTACCGGCTCCTCAAAATCGTCCTCATAATCATAATCCTCATCATCGTAGGGATGAATGATCTTCTTCAGCTCGTCCATCAGGCCCATGTGCAATACCTCCCGCGTATTATTTGGAATAGTCTCTTGCGCCGAAAATGGCGGTGCCCACGCGGACCATGTTGGCCCCCGCGCGAATGGCATCGGCAAAATCGCCGCTCATACCCATAGAAAGATATTCTAATCCATTATCGTACATTTTTCTGTTTATGTCAACATATAGTGCCTGTACTTTTTGAAAATATACCACATTTTCTTCCCGTGTGGCGTCCGCCGGGGGTATGGTCATCAGTCCCCGCACCCGCACATGGCCCATTTCCTTCGCCTGTGCCGCTGCGTTTTCCACCTCCTGCGGCGCAAAGCCGCTTTTGGCCGCCTCGCCGCCGATGTTCACCTCCAGCAGGATATCCTGCACGATGCCCAGCTTTTCCGCCTGCTTGTCCACCTCGGCCAGCAGCTCCGGCGAGCCGATGGACTGGATCAGGGACACCTTGCCCACCACCTGCTTCACCTTGTTGCGCTGCAAGTGGCCGATGAAATGCAGCGGCGCGCCGCGATAGGCATCCTCCGCCAGCTTTGCGGTCATCTCCTGCACCCGGTTCTCGCCCAGGGCATCGATGCCGGCGGCGATGGCCTCCTGGCAGGCGGCGGCATCGTTCATCTTGCTGGCGCCCACCAGCGTGATATCCGCCCCGGTGCGGCCCGTCTCCCGTGCCGCCGCGTCGATCTCGGCGCGGATCGCTTCCAAATTTTCCCGAATAGACATCGCTTGTGCCTCCTTGTCTCTTTCGTATCTAAGCCGCGTACGCCCGCCGCCGGCAGGCGCCGCCGTGTTTATCGGATGACCTTGCCGTCATACAGCTCGCCGGATGTGGCGATGACCTGATCGCCGGAGCGCAGGGTCTGCGTGTCCCGCACGCCCTCGGCGGGCTTCACCAGCGCGTAGCCCTCCCCCTGATATACCAGCTCAATCGGCCGGAAGGAGGCGTTCTCGCCGTCCACACAGTACACGCCGGTGGTGCCGTCCGCGCTGACCCGCAGCGCGTCGGCCGGTACCCGCAGTCCCTGATAGGTGTGCAGCACCGCGTCCGCCGCCTGATGACGCAGCAGCGTGGTCTGTGCCAGATACCGTGTGCTGGACAGCACCACCGCCGCCTGACCGTTCTCCTCCCGGGACACGGACACCACGCTCATGCGGATGCTCTGGTCAAAGCCCTTGGCCAGGCGCACATCCACCCGGCCCATATCCTTCAGCGCCGCCGCCTGCTCTGGCGGCAGCACCACCGCATAGTACCAGGTGTCGCCGTAGATCAGCTTACCCACGTTGCTCTGCTCCGCCGCCGCCTTCACGCCGTTCAGCTTGCCCGGCGTCACGTCCTCCAGAAACGCCTCCGTCAGCACGCTCTCGTACCCGTCGCACACGGCGGAATAGGTGCCGGAGGCCTTGGCGGTCACGGTCTTCGCGCCGGACAGCGCGGCTTTCTGCTGCTGTATCTCACTCTCCACCGACTTGACCTGCGCCTGTATCTCCTCCTGTGACGTATAGCTCCCGTGGTCCCGCTTCAGCACGGCGGCCTTCAGCGCCGCCAGGTCGCTCTCCGCCGCGGCATAGTCCCCGGCGCTCAGCGTCTGGCGCAGGGTCAGGATGTCGCCGGTGATGGACGTATCCAGCTTCAGCGCCGCATCCGGGTCCAGATAGGACGTCAGGGCGAACTGCAGCTGCTGCAGCTGCAATTCCAGCGTCTCGATCCGGCTGACGGTCTGCAAAGCGCTGTCGTCGCTGTACACCGTGGCCACCGTCTCGCCGGCGGCCACCCGCTGTCCCTCCTGCACGGCCCGGGACACGGTGCCGGTCTGGCCGGGCAGCGGCTCCTCCGTCCGCACCAGCCAGCCCTCCATGGAGATAACGTCCTCCGCCTGTGCCTCATAGACCAGCGTGATGGTCATCGGGTCGGCAAAGTAGTTGTATACCTGCGCGGCGAAGTACACCAGCACCGCCGCCAGCACCGCGATGGGCAGCACCTTCAAAAGCGGCGACGAGCGCTTGTTGCTCCCCGCCGGGATGTTCGTGTTGTTGTCTGAGGTAGTGTTCATGGGCTTTCCTCTTTGTCTATGTTCTCTTACTCTGCGTCCTCCCACAGCGTGACATTCCGCGCCGGCGCGATGGTGGAGATGGCGTGCTTGTAGATCACCTGCTGCCGCCCCTCGCTGTCCAGCACCACCACGAAGCAGTCGAACCCCGTGATGACGCCCCGCAGCTGAAAGCCGTTCACCAGGAACAGTGTCACCGGCACATTCTCCTTCCGGGCCTTGGTAAGAAAGATATCCTGTAAGTTGTTTGTCTTCTGCATGATCGTCCACTCCTTGTATGTCTGTACGGACGATATGCACAATATCTGCCTCCGCCCGCCGCTATCAGCATACCCCGGCGGACAGGAGGAATTCTGTCGCATTTTGTAACCCCGCCGAAAAATCCGGCGTTTTTTCCCATAATATCCAGTGGATGGCCTCGTTGCGCCGCAGCCAGGTCAGCTGCCGCTTGGCGTACTGCCGTGACCGCAGCTTCACCTCCGCGATGGCCTCGGCCGTGGTGGTGCGGCCCTCGGCCACCGCCAGAAACTGCTTGTACCCGATGGCCTGCAGGGCCGTGGCGTCCCGGGGCAGGCCGCTTTGCAGCAGTGTCTCCACCTCCTGCAAAAGCCCCTGTGCCACCATCGCATCCACCCGCCGGTCGATGCGCTCCTTCATGTCCTCCCGGTCCCGGAAGGCCAGGCCGATGTACGCCGCGTCGTACCGGGGCGGTATCTCCCGGCTTTTTCTGTCGTGCGCCCCGATAGTCTCCCCCGTCTCGTAATAGACCTCCAGCGCCCGGACGATGCGCTTTTCGTCCCGCAGGTACAGCCGCGCCGCGCTCTCCGGGTCCACAGCCCGCAGCGCCTCCAGCAGCGCCCCCGCGCCGTCCTTCGCCAGCTTTTCCTGCAATTCCCGGCGTATCTCCCCGCCCTGGCTGCCGGCGGCAAAGTCCTGCCCCCGTACCAGCGCGTCCAGATACAGCCCCGTGCCCCCCACCAGCACCGGCCGCTTTCCCCGTCGCAGGATATCCTGCACACACGCGTCCGCCTCCCGGACGTACCGGGCCACGGACCAGCTCTCCGCCGGGTCCGCCACGGCCACCATGTGGTGGGGCACGCCCTCCATCTCCTCCGCCGTGGGGGCGGCGGTACCGACGGTCATGCCCCGGTATATCTGCATGGAGTCCACGGACACCACCTCGCCACCGAAGCGCTGCGCCAGCGCCACACCCATCTTCGTCTTGCCGCAGGCCGTGGGCCCTACCACGCAGACGACCTTGTTGTCCATGTCCTCACCTCGATCCGTTTTGGAAAGCGCCGCAGCGCCGTTATGGCCTGTAAAGTCGTGGATTTTTCGTTCTGCCGATGACGGGACGGTGCCGCTGTACTTTGTGTACAGCAAGCCGACCCGGCGATGGCAGAACGGAAGAGACGCGGCTTTACGCCCGTTTGAACATTTTTTCGATCTCGTATTCGCTAAGCTTCACCGCCACGGGCCGCCCGTGGGGGCAATAGCGCACCGCGCCGGACTGCACCTGCGCCGCCAGCGCCCGCAGCTCCGCCGGATCGCTGGTCATGCCGGCCTTGATGGCGCTCTTGCAGGCCACGGTGTGCAGCACCTCGTCCCGCAGGGCCGCCCGGTCCGCGCTGTGCAGGCGCAGCTTCTGCGCCAGCTCCTCCAGCGTGGCGGCGGCGTCCTCGGCCCGCACATCGTCGGGCACCTCCCGCACCAGCACCGTGCCGTCGCCGAAATCCTCGCACAAGAACCCGCAGTCCGCCAGCAGCTCCAGATTTTCCAGCACGGCGGTGTATTCCTCCGCCGCCAGCGTCACCGCCGCCGGCGTCAGCAGCAGCTGCCGCATGGGCGGCTCCGTGCGCGCCTTCAGCGCGTCGAACCGCATCCTCTCATGGGCGGCGTGCTTGTCAATGAGCCACACGTTCCGTTCCGCGTCCTCGCAGATGATATAGGTCTTCAGCACCTCGCCCGCCACGCGCCAGGGCTGCTCCGCCGCGGCGGGGCCCTCCGGCATGGCGATCTCCTGCTGCTCCGGCTCCGCGGCCGGGGCAGGGGAGGGCGTCGTCTCCGGTCGTTCCGCCGTTTGCTCCGGCGGCGTGATGTGATACACCACGCCCGGCGCGGCCGGTGCCGTGAACGGCTTGTCCGGCTGGCACACCACGTCGTGCACCGCCATCACCGGCGTGACCGGGGCGGGGGCGGGTGCGGGTCTGACCGGCTCCGTAGCCGCCGGTCTTGCGGGTGCCGAGCCGATGGCCTTCCCCATGGGCAGCGTCGCCGCCTGCGAAGGCTTTGGCGCATCCGGTCGTTTCAGGAATTCCTGTGCCGTCATGGTCTGATAGAAGGGCTTTTCCGCCGCTTTTGGCCGCCCCTCGCCGTCCAGCGCGTCTTTCACGGTGTAGTGCACCGCGTCGAACACCGCTTTCTCGGCGGCGAATTTCACCACCGTCTTGGCCGGGTGGACGTTCACGTCCACCTCGTTCACCGGCAGCGTGATGTGCAGCACACAGCCGGGGAACTTCCCCTTCAGCAGCCGGTTGCGGTAGGCCTCCTCCACAGCGGCGGTCAGCAGCTGGCTTTTTACCAGCCGCCCGTTGACAAAGAACAGCTGCCGCGCCCGGGTGCCGTGCCCCGCGGCGGGACTGCTCACAAAGCCGCTGGCCCGCACATCGCCGCTGCCGCCGTCCACCTCCAGCAGACTTTTGGCAAAATCCCGGCCCAGGGCAGCGTAGATCGCCGACAGCAGCTGCCCGTCGCCGGGGGTGTGCAGCACCTCCTGCCCATCCCGCAGCAGCTTGAAGGACACCTCCGGGTGGCTGAGCGCCAGCTGTGTCACCACAGCGGCAGCCGCCGCGCCCTCGGCACTGTCCTTTTTCATGAATTTCATTCGCGCCGGGGTGTTGTAGAACAGGTCCCGCACACACACGGTGGTGCCCTCCGGGCACCCGGCGGCCGTGACCTCACCGGGCACGCCGCCCTCCAGATGCAGTGTCGCGCCGCTGTCGGCGCCCCGCGCACGGGAGAAAATATCCAGCCGTGACACGGCGGCGATGGCCGCCAGCGCCTCGCCCCGGAAGCCCAGCGTCCCGATAGCCGCCAGGTCCTCCGCCCGGCGCAGCTTGCTGGTGGCGTGGCGCAGAAACGCGGTAGGCAGCTGCTCCGGCGCGATGCCGCAGCCGTTGTCCGTCACCCGCAGATACGTCATGCCGCCGTGCTCCAGCTCCACGGATACGGCGGACGCCCCGGCGTCCAGGGCGTTCTCCAGCAGCTCCTTGCACACGCTGGCGGGGCGCTCCACCACCTCGCCGGCAGCGATGAGATCGGCGATATGGGCAGGCAGTTGTTGTATCTGCGGCATGGTATTCACTCCTTTTCTATTGCAGCTTGCTCTTCAGTTCATACAGCAGGTTCAGCGCCTCCAGGGGGCTCAGCGCGTCTACCTGCGTCCGGCGGATGATATCCGCCACGGCGCCCTCGGCCATGCCCTCCAGGGATACCTGGTCCTCCCGCGCCGCCGGGGTGTGGGGCTGCCGGGGCTGGCTCTCCAGCTCCCGCAAGATCTCCCGCGCCCGCTTGAGCACCGTGTCCGGCAGGCCCGCCAGCTTGGCTACCTCGATGCCGTAGCTCCGGTCCGCACCGCCGGGGACGATCTTCCGCAGAAAGACGATATCCTCGCCCCGGGCGTGGACGGCCACGTTGTAGTTCCGCACGTTGGGCAGTTCCTGCTCCAGCGTGGTCAGCTCATGATAATGGGTGGCGAACAGCGTCTTGGCCTTCAGCTTCCCGGCGCAGTGCTCCAGCACCGCCCGGGCGATGGACATTCCGTCGAATGTAGACGTACCCCGGCCGATCTCATCCAGAATGAGCAGGCTGTTCTTCGTGGCGCAGCGAAGCAGCTCCGACACCTCGGTCATCTCCACCATGAAGGTGGACTGTCCCGCCGCCAGGTCGTCGCTGGCGCCGATGCGGGTGAAAATGCGGTCCACCACGCCGATGTGCGCCCGCTGGGCGGGGACAAAGCACCCCACCTGGGCCATCAGCACGATCAGTGCCACCTGACGCATATAGGTGGACTTACCGGCCATGTTGGGACCGGTGATGATGGCCACCCGGTCCTCCTTTGCGCCCATGTGGGTGTCGTTGGGCACAAAGAATGCGTCGCCCCGCACCTTTTCCACCACCGGATGGCGTCCCGCCGTGATCTCGATGACCCCGGACTCGTCCACCTCCGGCCGACAGTAGTGGTTCTGGGCCGCCACCTCGGCAAAGGCGCACAGCGTGTCCAGCTGCGCGATCAGCGATGCCGCCAGCTGCACCCGCGTCACCTGTCCCGCCGCCTCTGTCCGCAGCGCGGCGAACAGGTCGTATTCCAGCGCCGCGTCCCGGTCATGGGCGGTGAGCACCTCGTGCTCCAGGTCCTTCAGCTCCTGGGTGATATAGCGCTCGCCGTTCACCAGCGTCTGCTTGCGTATGTAGTCCGCCGGCACCTGGTCTTTAAAGGAGTTGCTCACCTCGATATAGTACCCGAACACCTTGTTGTACCCCACCTTCAGGGTACGGATGCCGGTCTTCTCCTTCTCCCGGGCCTCCAGCTGCGCGATAAACCCCTTGCCGCCGGAGAGTATCCCCCGCAGCCGGTCCACCTCATCGTCATAGCCCTCGCGGATCATGCCGCCCTCCCGGACGGAGAACGGCGGCTCGTCTACCAGCACGGCGGCAATGCGCCCGCTGATGTCCTCCAGCGTCTCCAGCTGCTCGTCCAGCTTTCCCAGCGCCCCTGTCCGGAACGGCACCAGGCACCGCTTGATCTCCGGCAGGTGCTCCAGCGCCGCCCGCAGGTTCACCAGGTCCCTGGCCCCGGCGGTGCCGTAGACGATCCGGCTCATCAGCCGTTCCATGTCGCCCATGCCGGTCAGGGCCAGCCGCAGCTCCTGGCGGCCCACGGTGTTGTCCGTCAGCGCCGCCACGGCATTCAGCCGCCGGTCGATGGCCGCCACGTTCACCAGCGGCTGCTGCAGCCACATCCGCAGGTTTCGCGCGCCCATGGGCGTCTTGGTCTTATCCAGCACCCACAGCAGGCTGCCCTTCTTCTCCTTGCCCCGCAGCGTCTCCGTCAGCTCCAGATTGCGCCGGGCCGTCAGGTCCAGCTCCATGAACTGCCCCGTCCGGTACCACTCCAGCTTGTCCAGCTGCTTCACGTCGGTCTTCTGCGTCTCATAGAGATACGTCAGCAGTCCGCCCAGCGCCAGCAGCGGTGCGCTCTCATTCCGGGGCAGGTCCCGCAGCGCCGCCTCGCCGAATTGCAGCCGCACCTTCTTCTCCGCGTCCGACACGTCGAACCGTCCCTCCGCCAGCCTCTCCCGCCGGCAGGAAAAGCGCTCCTCCAGCGCGGCGGTCAGCGCCGGGTCGTCATAGGCCGCGGCGTTCATCACCGCCTCCGCCGGGGCGAAGCGCCCCAGCTCGTTGATCAGCCCCGTCAACCGCTGCGCCCCGGTGAACGCCGTCACCTGGGCCTGTCCGGTGGAGATGTCCGCCGCGCACAGTCCCGCCGCCGTGTCTGTCAGATACACGCCGCACAGATAGTTGCTGCGTCCCGCGTCCAGGCATGCCTCGTCCAGCACCGTGCCGGGGGTGACGGTGCGGATGATCTCCCGCTTCACCAGCCCCTTGGCCAGGGCCGGGTCCTCCATCTGCTCGCAGATGGACACCTTGTATCCCTTGGCGATCAGCCGCGCGATATACCCCTCGGCGGAGTGATACGGCACGCCGCACATGGGGATGCGCTCCTCGTCGGACTTGCTCTTGTCCTTGTCCCTGGTGGTCAGGGCCAGGTCCAGCTCCCTCGACGCCGTCCTGGCGTCCGGCCCGAACATCTCGTAAAAATCACCCAACCGGAAAAACAGCAGGGAGTCGGGGTGCTTCTCCTTCTCCTCCATATACTGCCGCATCATGGGTGTCAGCTCAGCCATAGCTCGGCTCCTTTCTCCCTCCGGGAAGTCTGCGCCTTACGGCGCGGGGCGCTCAGCCCAAAAAGCCCAGCAGGCCCAGAATGCCGAAGGTGGTGTACATCAGGCACATGACCACCAGCAGAATGGTGATGATGCTGTACATGGCGCTGGTTTTCTTCGTGTGCTTGTACTTGCGGATATAGAACAGCGTGCCGCAGGTGATGCCCAGCGTCAGGGAGGACAGGTGGGTCATCACCGCGCTGTCCTTGAAGGCTGTCAGGCGCAGGATCAGGATCACCAGCACCACGGCAAACTCCGCGATCAGCGTCACATTCAGCCAGGTGGGCAGCTTCACCTTCTCCTGCTGGTTCACCTTCTCGGCCACCTTCTGGGCCATGTACGCGCCGGTGGTGTACCCGCCGTAGTTGCTGTTCTTCTTCTTGGAATGGATATTCTTATTGGGGTTGCCCTTGGCCTTGCGGATGGCCTCCTCCTGGTTGGCGTACTGGTTCACGTTGGCCTTGTAGCTGTTCTTTGCCATGGTTTTATTCTCCTTCTGTCGGTAGATTGGTAAGATAACGCCGCAGCATATCAAAAGCGTGGTGGGCGGACAGCGTCCGGATGCGCTCCCGATCGCCGCCCAGGGTCAGATGCCGCACGGTCACGCCCTCCGGCGCGGAAAGCCCCACGAAAACGGTGCCCACCGGGTTTCCCCGGTCGTCCCCGTCGGGACCGGCCAGTCCGGTGACGGACACCGCCAGGTCCGCGCCTGTCAGCACCCGGACGCCCAGGGCCATGGCCCGGGCCACCTCCGCCGACACCGCGCCGCAGCGCGCCAGCAAATTCTCCGGCACGTGCAGCACCTGCTGCTTCACATGGTTCGTATAGCTGACTACGCCGCCCAGAAAGACCTGCGACGCGCCGGGGATATCCGTCAGCCGCTTGGCGATCAGTCCGCCGGTACAGCTCTCCGCCGCCGCCAGCGTCAGTCCCCGTTCCCGGCACAGCGCCAGCACCGTCTCCTCCAGTCCGGACACGTCCGCGCCGTAGAAATACGCGCCCAGCCGGGCCCTTACCTCCGCCAGTACCGGCGCCATCCGCGCCTCACAGGCACGCTCGTCCGCCCCGCGGGCGGACAGCTGCAGCATCACCTCGCCCGGCTTGGCATAGGGTGCCAGCGTCATGTCCGCCTCCCGCCGCAGCAGGTCGCCCAGCAGCTCCTGCACCTGCGGCTCCGTCAGGCCGAAGATATGCAGCGTGTGTGACCGCACCGTCTGTCCCCGGACCTGCTCCAGCCAGGGCAGCAGGCAGTGCTCGGCCATATAGCGGCACTCGTGGGGCACGCCGGGCAGCAGCGCTGCCGTGGTCTTCCCGGCGGTAAACACGCACCCTGGGGCCGTGCCCACCGGATTGCGGAACACGGTGCACCCCTCCGGCAGATAGGCCTGCTGCATATCGCATTCCGGCATCTCCCGGTGGAACACCCGGTCGAAATACCGCCGCATATCCTCCACCACCTCCGGGTGGAACACCAGCGGCGTGTCCAGCGCGGCGCACACCGCCGTTTTCGTCATATCGTCGTAGGTGGGACCCAGCCCGCCGGTGAATACCAGCAGCTCTGCCCGTCCCCTTGCGATGGTCACGGCCTTTTCCAGCCGCGCCGCGTCGTCGTCCACAGTGGTGTGGTACAGCACCTCCACACCGGCGGCAGTCAGCAGCCGGGAGAGGAACGCGGCATTCGTATTGGTCACGCCGCCGGTCAGCAGCTCGCTGCCCACGGCGATGATCTCCGCGGTACGGGGCATAGACGCGCCTCCTTATAGCGTAGGTTTGATCCGGATCATCTCGCGTCCGGCCATGGCCCGCTGGCACAGGCCCTCCACATCCAGCGCGCTTTCGTACTCCCGCGTCTCCTCCACGCTGGGCTTCGTCTTGGGGTGCCGGGGGGTGAACACGGTGCAGCAGTCCTCATAGGGCAGGATGGACGTGTCGAAGGTGCCGATATGGCGGGCGATCTTCACGATCTCCTCCTTGTCCATGCCGATCAGGGGCCGCAGCACCGGCATGGTGGTCACGTCCTCGCTGACGGCCAGCGCCTGCATGGTCTGGCTGGCCACCTGACCCAGATTTTCTCCGGTGACCAAGGCGCGGCATCGCAGCTCCAGCGCCAGCATATTGGCCAGGCGCATCATGAACCGCCGCATGATCAGGGTAAAGTGATCCTCCGGGCACTTGCGGCGTATCTCCTCCTGAATTTCGGTAAAGGGGATGATGAACACCGCCAGCCGGCCGCACCAGGGGGTCAGCTCCTCCGCCAGCTTCAGCACCTTCTCCCGGGCCAGCTCGCCGGTATAGGGCGGGGAGGCGAAGTGGATCATCTCCAGCTGTACGCCCCGCTTGGCGATCATATAGCTGGCCACAGGGCTGTCGATACCGCCGGACAGCAGGCTCACCGCGTGGCCGCCCATGCCCAGGGGCAGGCCGCCCGCGGCGCTCTCGGCGGGGCCGTGGACGTAGGCCGCGTCCTCCCGTACCTCGATGTACACCGTCAGCTCCGGGTGGTGTACGTCCACCGTCAGGTGGGGGAAGGCGTCGTGGAGCGCGCCGCCCACCCACTGGCTCAGCTGGATGCTGCCCATGGGGAAGGACTTGTCCGCCCGCTTGCTCTCCACCTTGAAGCTCTTGGCCGCGGTCAGCGCACCGCCCAGATAGGTCTTTGCCGTGTCGAAAATGGCCTCCTTGCTCTTCTCGCAGGGCAGCGCCCGGGTGATGGCGATGATGCCGAACACCTGCTTGCAGGCAGCGTAAGCCCCGGCGATGTCGCATTTCTCCTCCGCCGGCTCCACATAGATAGTGGACTGGCGGGAATATATCTTCCACTTGCCGAACCGCTGGGTGCGGCGGCGGATGTTGCTCATCAGCTTCATTTCAAAGCTGCGGCGGTTCAGTCCCTTCAGGACCACCTCGCCCAGCTTGCACAGAATGATCTCATGCATATGGTTCTCTCCTTGTTGTTGGTGTACAGATATGGGGACGGCGGGCGGGCAGACAGAGTCGTCCGCCCCTACAACGGGACGGCATACCCCAAGGGCATTTGTTCCGCTGCGCTCCACTGCGGGACGCCGTCCCCTACGGACGTTTATCGGCGGCGTACCGGGTCTGACGATGGCAGGGCGGAAAAGATGCCGCCACGGCGGTGAGATTTTTTGTCCCGCCGATGGCAGACCGATGACGGCGTACCGGGTGTACGTCGAGGAGGTCTGACGCAGGCAGGGCGGAAATGTATCCCGCCACGGCGGCGAGATTTTTCGTCCTGCCGATGGCAAGCTGACGACGGCGTATCAGGTATACGCCGAGGAGGCTTGACGATGGCAGGGCGGAAAAGATCCCACCGTCATTTCAGTGTACTGCTGCTGCGGTATTGTATGGCCTCGGCAAGATGTGCCGCCTCGATGTGCTCGCTGCCCTCCAGGTCGGCGATGGTCCGGGCCATACGCAGTATGCGGTCGTGGCTGCGGGCCGTCAGGCCCAGGCGCTCAAAGGCGCCCTGCATGAGCTTTTCGCCGGCGGCGTCCAGCGCACAGTACTGGCCGATCATGGCGGGGGTCATGTAAGCGTTACAGGACACCTCCGTCCCGGCAAAGCGCTTTTTCTGCACCTCGCGGGCGGCGTTGACCCGTTCCCGGATGGCCGATGACGGCTCCGGCTGCTCCTTGCGGCGCATGGCCTCATACTCCACTGACGGCACATCGATGTGCATATCGATCCGATCCAGCAGCGGGCCGGAGATGCGCTGCATATACTGCTCCACCTGCTGGGGTGAACAGGTGCAGCGTCCGGAGGGGTGGCCGTACCAGCCGCAGCGGCAGGGGTTCATGGCGCACACCAGCATGAAGCGGCTGGGCAGCGTCAGGGAGCCGGAGGCCCGGGTGATGGTCACAAAGCCGTCCTCCAGCGGCTGGCGCAGTGTCTCCAGCGCCGCCTTGCTGAACTCCGGCAGCTCGTCCAGAAACAGCACGCCGTTGTGGGCCAGGGATATCTCTCCCGGCCGGGGTATCCCCCCGCCGCCGGAGAGCGACACGGTGGACGCCGTGTGGTGGGGGCTGCGGAAGGGCCGCGTATCCACCAGCGGGTGCCGCGGGTCGGTCATGCCCGCCACGGAATAGATCTCCGTGGTCTGCAGGGCCTCCGCCCGGGTCATGTCCGGCAGGATGGACGGCAGCCGCCGGGCCAGCATGGACTTGCCCGCGCCGGGCGAGCCCACCAGCAGCACATTGTGGCCGCCGGCGGCGGCGATCTCCAGCGCCCGCTTCACATTCTCCTGTCCCATCACGTCGGCGAAGTCCGGCAGGGGCCGGTCCTGATGTCCCGGCGTCCACCGGGGCGCCGGTGTCATGACCTGCTCGCCCTTCAGGTGGGCGATGAGCTGTCCCACGTCCGTCACACCGTACACGGTCAGCCCGTCGGCCAGGGTGGCCTCGGCGGCGTTGGCCTCGGGCACATACAGCGTATCGATGCCCAGCCGCGCCGCCGTCAGCGCCATGGGCAGCACGCCCGTCACCGGCCGCAGCGCGCCAGAGAGGCTCAGCTCGCCCAAAAACGCCGCGCCCTGGGGCAGGGGAGATATCTCCTCCGCCGCGGCCAGAATGCCCAGCAGGATGGGCAGGTCGTACACCGTGCCCTCCTTCCGCACCCGCGCCGGAGCCAGATTGACCGTGATGCGGCTGACGGGGAACTTGGCCCCGCAGTTTTTCACCGCCGCCCGGACACGCTCCCGCGACTCCTTCACCGCCGCGTCCGGCAGGCCCACCACGTCGAACCCCGGCAGTCCGCCGGACAGAAAGCACTCCACCGACACCTCATATCCGGTGATGCCCGTCAGGCCCAGCGACCGTACCGTCACCATCATGGACAGCGCCCCCTTTACACTAATTTTATAGCACCGTACATTTTACCACAAAATTTCCGCCGTGAACAGCCACTTTTTCCAAAAAAGTCCCTCGCCTTTTGCGCGGAGTGCATGAACCTGTCCCGCCGTCGTGAGAATTTTTGTGCATGGCGCTAAAAAAGTTTTATCGTGGCACAAATCACGAAAATGTGGGTTTACATCCAGGATTTTTTGTGCTACTATGACGGTGCCTAACATTCCGTACAAAGGGGTCTTTGCGCCCTTCTGGCGGTACGGAAGTATATAATGTAAGGAGGCTCATTATGGTAAGAAAAATGAAGTCCATGGATGGCAATAACGCCGCGGCGCACGTTTCCTACGCGTTCTCCGAGGTCGCAGCCATCTACCCCATCACCCCGTCCAGCCCCATGGCGGACTTCGTGGACCAGTGGAGCGCCAACGGTCTGAAAAACATCTTCGGCACCAAGGTCAAGGTCGTCGAGATGCAGTCCGAGGCCGGTGCCGCCGGTGCTGTCCACGGCTCTCTGGGCGCCGGTGCCCTGACCACCACGTACACCGCGTCCCAGGGCCTGCTGCTGATGATCCCCAATATGTACAAGATCGCGGCTGAGCAGCTGCCCTGCGTGTTCCACGTGTCCGCCCGTACCGTGTCCACGCAGGCGCTAAACATCTTCGGCGACCACTCCGACGTCATGGCCTGCCGCCAGACCGGCTTCGCCATGCTGTGCGAGGGCAACGTCCAGGAGGTCATGGATCTGTCCCCCGTGGCCCATCTGGCCGCGCTGGAGGGCAAGGTCCCCTTCATCAACTTCTTCGACGGCTTCCGCACCTCCCACGAGATCCAGAAGATCGCTGTCTGGGACTACGAGGATCTGAAGGATATGTGCGACATGGACGCCGTGGCCGAGTTCCGCCGCCACGCCCTGAACCCCGAGCATCCCCATATGCGCGGCAGCCACGAGAACGGCGACATCTTCTTCCAGCACCGCGAGGCCTGCAACAGCTACTACACCGCCCTGCCCGCCGTGGTCGAGAAGTACATGGACAAGATCAACGCCAAGCTGGGCACCGACTATAAGCTGTTCAACTACTACGGCGCCGCCGACGCTGACCGCGTCATCGTGGCCATGGGCTCCATCTGCGACGTGGCCGAGGAGGTCATCGACTACCTGAACGCCCACGGCGAGAAGGTCGGCCTCATCAAGGTCCGTCTGTTCCGCCCCTTCGCCGCCGAGAAGCTCATCGAGGCCATTCCCGCCTCCGTGCAGAAGATCGCCGTGCTGGACCGCACCAAGGAGCCCGGCTCTCAGGGCGAGCCTCTGTATCAGGACGTTGTCACCGCCCTGGCCAACGCCGGCTGGAACGACATCAAGGTCATCGGCGGCCGTTACGGCCTGGGCAGCAAGGACACGCCTCCCGCCTCCGTGTTCGCCGTGTATAACGAGCTGAAGAAGGACGAGATGAAGCGCCAGTTCACCATCGGCATCGTGGACGACGTCACCAACCTGTCCCTGCCCGAGGATAAGAACTGTCCCAACACCGCGGCCCCCGGCACCATCGAGTGCAAGTTCTGGGGTCTGGGCGGCGACGGTACCGTGGGCGCCAACAAGAACTCCATCAAGATCATCGGCGACCACACCGACAAGTACGTCCAGGCGTACTTCCAGTACGACTCCAAAAAGACCGGCGGCGTGACCATCAGCCACCTGCGCTTCGGCGATCACCCCATCCGCAGCCCGTACTATATCAACAAGGCTGACTTCGTGGCCTGCCACAACCCCAGCTACGTGACCAAGGGCTTCAAGATGGTGCAGGATGTCAAGCCAGGCGGTGTCTACATGATCAACTGCCAGTGGGACTTCGACGAGCTGAACCACCACATGGACGCCGCCTCCAAGCGCTATATCGCCCAGAACAACATCCAGCTCTACACCATCGATGCCATTGACCTGGCCATCGAGATCGGCATGGGCAAGCGCAACAACACCATCCTCCAGTCCGCGTTCTTCTCTCTGGCCAAGGTCATGCCCGAGGAGGAGGCCATCACCTACATGAAGGAGAAGGCCAAGGCCTCCTACCTGAAGAAGGGCCAGGACATCGTTGACATGAACTACAAGGCCATCGATCTGGGCGCCACCGCCTATAAGAAGATCGACGTGCCCGCCGACTGGGCCAACGCCGTGGATACCAAGCCCGCCAAGGAGCTCAAGGGCAAGCCCGAGCTGGTGAAGATGGTCAAGGATATTCTGGAGCCCGTGGGCAAGATGGACGGCGACAGCCTGCCCGTTTCCGCCTTTGTGGATCATGTGGACGGCCAGTTCGAGCTGGGCGCCGCCGCCTACGAGAAGCGCGGCGTGGCCGTCTCCGTCCCCACCTGGGACGCCGAGAAGTGCATCCAGTGCAACCAGTGCGCCTACGTCTGCCCCCACGCCACCATCCGTCCTTTCGCCCTCACCGCTGACGAGGCCGCCAAGGCCCCCGAGGCTGCCAAGATCGTGGATGTCAAGGCCGGCAAGGGCAAGGGCACCTATCAGTTCACCATGGCCATCAGCCCGCTGGACTGCATGGGCTGCGGCGTCTGCATCGGCGCCTGCCCGGTGAACGCCCTGTCCATGGTCGCCCAGGAGGGCGAGCTGCCCCAGCAGGACGTGTTCGACTACTGCGTGGCCGAGGTGTCCGAGAAGAAGGATATGCAGGACAACACCGTCAAGGGCAGCCAGTTCAAGCAGCCCATGCTGGAGTTCTCCGGCTCCTGCGCCGGCTGCGCCGAGACCAGCTACGCCCGTCTCGTCACCCAGCTGTTCGGCGACCATATGTATATCTCCAACGCCACCGGCTGCTCCTCCATCTGGGGCGGTCCCGCGGCTACGTCTCCCTACTGCACCAACAAGGCCGGCCACGGTCCCGCCTGGTGCAACTCCCTGTTCGAGGATAACGCCGAGCACGGCCTGGGTATGTTCACCGGCCAGAACAAGATCCGCGAGGATCTGGCCGACGAGACCCGCCAGCTGATCGCCGTGGAGTGGGCCCGTCCCGAGCTGAAGGCCGCCGCACAGGCATGGCTGGACACCATGAACGACGGCACCGCCAACGCCGAGCCCGCCAAGGCCTACGTCAAGGCTCTGGAGGAGAGCATCTGCACCGTGGAGGAGCTGGCCGCCATGCCTCAGCTCGCCGCGCACGCCGCCGAGCTGAAGGCCAAGGGCGCCCTGCTGTGCGACTGCGCCGCCTGCACGCTGGCCGCTGATATCCTCAGCAAGAAGGAATACCTGGCCAAGAAGTCCATGTGGATCTTCGGCGGCGACGGCTGGGCCTACGATATCGGCTACGGCGGTCTGGACCACGTCATCGCCTCCAAGCAGGATGTCAACATCTTCGTATTCGACACCGAGGTATACTCCAACACCGGCGGACAGGCCTCCAAGGCGTCCAACATCGGTCAGGTGGCCCAGTTCGCCGCCGCCGGTAAGGAGGTCAAGAAGAAGAGCCTCTCCGAGATCGCCATGCAGTACGGCTACGTGTACGTGGCCCAGGTGGCCATGGGTGCCAATCCCGCCCAGACCATCAAGGCCATCACCGAGGCCGAGGCCTATCACGGCCCGTCCCTGATCATCGGCTACAGCCCCTGCGAGATGCACTCCATCAAGGGCGGCATGATGAACTGCCAGAAGGAAATGAAGAAGGCCGTGGACTGCGGCTACTGGAACCTGTTCCGCTACAATCCCGACGGCGGCGACAAGAAGTTCACCCTGGACTCCAAGGCCCCTGCCGGCGGCTATCAGGAATTCCTGATGAACGAGGCCCGCTACTCCCGCCTGACCCGCGAGTTCCCCGAGCGTGCGGACGTGCTGTTCAAGCGCAACGAGGACGAGGCCAAGGCCCGCTACGAGCATCTGCTCAAGCTCATCGATATGTACGACAAATAAGCCGTATCTCCTCACAGCACAAAAAGAGACAGCCTTGCGGCTGTCTCTTTTTTGCATCTGTGGGCAACGCTGGCCGCCCCTTGACAAACAACGGGATATGTATATAATAAAAGCAGGGGACGCTGCGACAAGCGGTCAACCCCTGTGGTTAAGGAATCTAAAGAAGCTTAGAAACCGTCACCGTGCCGGGTGGCGGTTTCTGCTTTTCAGCTTCTGGACCCGTATCGAGATCGAATGACCTAAGACATGGATCGTAAGTACGAAAAACATGGCGTCACCCCCTTTCGGGGCTGTGACTGACCGCCTGCCGTTTATTGCAGCGTCCTTGTGACGCAGTATACACCGCAGGCGTCTTTTTGTCAAATCGTGTATAAAATCAACCCCTCTTGATGTTTTTTCCTCTCAATAACTTGACGCTTGCCCGCCTGTACGCGTATAATATTACTGTTGTGTTCCCAAATAGAGACAGAGAGGGAGAACCCCATGAAAAACCGCATCCTCGCCGCGCTGCTGGCGCTGGTCCTCGGCGTGCCGCTGTACCTGCTGGCCGCCGACGCCGTCCCCACCGCCGCGGCCAAAACCGTTTCCTCCGCCGCACCGGCCCAGGCCGTGGCCCTGCTGAAGGCCCTTCCCTCCGTGGAGGACCTGGCCGCCGCTATGACCCCGGAGACGGACGCCGCCGCCATGATCGCCCAGACCAGGACCGACCTCCAGCGGGAGATCGAGCGCCAGACCGGCCCCAAGGGCATCGACCTGAGCTGGTGGCAGAGCCACTACAACGACATCATCGGCTACGTCTACAGCCCCGGTACCCCCATCAGCTACCCCATCGCCTACGACGGCAACAACGAGTATTACCTCCACCACGATCTGTACGGCAATTACAGCGAATACGGCACCATCTTCCTGGATGCCCGCGTGCCCAGCGACTTTTCCGGCCACAACAACGTGCTCTATGGCCACCATATGTCCGACGGCTCCATGTTCGCCTCCATCTCCAACTATAAGCAGCAGTGGTACTACGACGCCCACCCCTACTTTTTCCTCTACACCAACGCCGGCAAGTACCGGGTAGACCTGTTCGCCGGCATCGTTGTCCCCGGCACCCACGAGGTGTTCAGCACCTCTCTCTCCGCCGACCAGCTCCAGCGTTTCATCAATAATTCCACCTTCTACTCCGGCAAGGGCGTCCCCTCCGGCCAGATCGTGACCCTCTGCACCTGCTCCTACGAGGCGGCCAACTACCGCTATGTGGTCCTGGGCGAACTGGTCAAGCTGGAGGATACCCCCGCCGACACCGCCATGGAGGCCGCCGCATGACCCACGAAGAACAACAAGCCCTTTTTGACACCATCCTCCGCCGGGCCAACCTCCCCGGCAGCTTCAATGTGGAAAACGGCATCCGCCTGACATCCCTGTCCGACGGCGGTGCCGAGGGCGAGGTCCGCCTGACCGCCGGCCACCTGAACCCCCTGGGCATCGTCCACGGCGGCGTGTACTGCACCCTGCTGGACCAGGTGGCCGGCGCCGCCGCCTGCACCCGGGGCAGCCGCGGCCTTACGGTGAACTGCGAGACCCGCTTCCTGGGCATCGCCCAGGGCGACGTCCTCTGCGGCCACGCTCAGGCCATCCACATGGGCCGCACCCTGGTGGTCATGCACGCCTGGGTCACCGACAGTCAGGATACCCTCTGCGCCGACGGCACCTACACCTTCCGCATGAAGCCCGGCTTCCCGGAGGACTGACCTCCCGGCGCCCCTTTCCCGCCCCTCGCAGCGCCCCCCCTCGGGGCGTTTTTCTTTTCCGGTTGCAATCCCCGCCCAAATAGTCTATCATAACAGCAGTACATTCTCCCGGAGGAAACACTATGTGGTATGTCATCCTGCTGGCCGTCTGCATCGGCGGCGACCAGCTTCTCAAGTGGTGGGTCACCTCCCACCTGGACGTGGGCCAGTCGGCCCCGCTGCTGCCGGGCATCGTCCGGCTCACCCGCCTGCACAACACCGGCGCTGCCTGGAGCAGCTTCTCCGGCAAGACCGGCCTTCTGGCCGCCGTCACCATCGTCCTGATGGCCGCCGTGGTCTATCTGGTGGTAAAGAAGATCGTCCGCCACCCCCTGGGCCTTACGGCCGCCATGCTGGTGCTTGGCGGCGGCGCAGGCAACATGATCGACCGTCTCTGCCGCGGCTACGTGGTGGATATGTTTGACCTGGAATTCATGTCCTACCCCATCTTCAACCTGGCGGATATCTTCGTGGTCATCGGCGTCCTGCTGGGCGCGGTGTACTACCTGTGGTTCTACGACAAATACGACAAGCCGAAAAAGGAGCCTGACCATGACGCGGGAGCTGACAGCCGCAACTGAACACGCCGGCGTCCGCCTGGACGCCTTCCTCTCCGCCGACGGCGCGCTGACCCGTTCCCAGGCCGCCCGCCTGATCGCCGAGGGCCGCGTCCGTGTCAACGGCAAGCCCGCCGCCAAAAGCGCCCGCCTCTCCGGCGGTGAGACGGTCACCGTGGACGTCCCCCAACTCCGCGAGACGGCCCTGCCCCCCCAGGACATCCCCCTGGACGTGGTCTACGAGGACGACGACGTCATCGTGGTCAACAAGCCCACGGGCCTGGTGGTCCATCCGGCCCCCGGCCACCCGGACGGCACCCTGGTCAACGCCCTGCTCCACCACTGCGGCGACAGTCTCTCCGGCATCGGCGGCGAAAAGCGCCCCGGCATCGTCCACCGCATCGACCGCGATACCAGCGGCCTCATCATCGCCGCCAAAAACGACGCCGCCCACCTGGCCCTCAGCGCGCAGCTGAAGGACCACTCCCTCTCCCGCACCTACGAGTGCCTGGTGACCGGCAATATGAAGCAGGACAGCGGCACCGTGGACGCCCCCATCGGCCGCAGCAGCGCCGACCGGAAAAAGATGGCCGTGGTCCCCACCGGCCGCCGTGCCGTCACCCACTGGGAGGTCGTCGCCCGTTACCCCGGCGTCACCCACCTGCGCTGCCGCCTGGAGACCGGCCGCACCCACCAGATCCGCGTCCACATGGCCTACATCGGCCACCCCATCCTGGGCGACACGGTCTACGGCACCAAAAAGCCGGTCCCCGGCCTCACCGGCCAGTGCCTCCACGCCAGCGGCCTGCGCTTCGTCCATCCCCGCACCGGCGAGCCGGTGGAGCTCCACTGCCCCCTGCCGCCCGAGTTCACCGCCATGCTTCAAAAGCTGCAAAACAAGTCCCAGTAAGCTGTGCAGCCAAAAAGAAGGCAAAAGGACCGGCCCCGCCGGTCCTTTTTTCGTCCCCCGCCCGCAGACGGCGCAGCGGGCTATTTCGCGCCCCCTGGCGCCGGAACGTGTCTCCGACGGGGATAATTTCGCGCCCCGGCGCGAGCGCTTTCTTTGTCTCCGACGGCCCCATTTCTTCCAACAG
>OJOI01000175.1_pt1 | contig 49082 bp, 44 predicted proteins | sample 1598061 | NCBI WGS metagenome assembly OJOI01 (sample SAMN01915224, study PRJEB22387) | human gut metagenome | isolation source: stool | host: Homo sapiens | place: USA
ATCCTGAACGCTATCAAGGCCGAGAGCCAGAGCGTTGATGAACTTGTGGAGGTCAGCTCCCTTGACAATATCAAAAGTCTCCCCGCCCTTCGCGGCAGTGAGCTGGTGAGTGCTCCGCTCACCCTTTTGCGTAAACCGGCCGATGATGCCGCTGCCACGGCGAATGCGTCTGCCACGAAAGCGGATAATGCTGCGGCTTTGGCGAATAAAGCTGCGGGTATGGCGTCTGATGCGGCCGGTACCGCCAATCAGGCTGCTGAAACTGCAAATTCCGCCGCGGCAGCGGCATCCGCGGCTGCGAAACAGGCGGAGGATGCCGCCGCCGGTGTGAACGACGGTTTGGTCGGTGGCATGACGGCCGTCCCTGATGAGGAGAACGACACGGTGAAACTCACCCTGCTGGGGAAGACCGGGACGGAGATTGCCTCCGTTGATATTCCCGGTGGTACGGGCGGTGGCGGTAACACGTATAATGTGACGGCGGAAGTCCCTTTGGAGAGCGGTTATTATGTCCTTTCCTCCGCGATCGGTGCCGTGGATGAGAAATACCGTTACAAGGGCCGTTGCATCACCTATGAAGTCTCGCAGGGCAAATGGGAGACCAAACAGTTCGTGGGGACAAGTCTGTCGAGCTGGGAGCAGGAGGCGAGCTGGGAGGACTTCGGCGGTGCCGGAACGATGAAGAGCCTGACGGTGAACGGCGAGAAGAAAGTTCCCGACAGCGAGGGCAACGTGGATCTGACCATCGACAAGCTGGAAGTGGACGAGAGCCTGGATGCCGACAGTACCAATCCCGTCCAGAACAAGACCGTCGCCGCCAAATTCCAGGAGGTGGAAGCCGGTACCGTGTTCGGCATGAGCGCGGAAGTGAGCGACGACGAGAGCAGTGTCCGCCTTGCGCTGACCAACAAGAGCGGGGCGGAGATCGCGAGCGTTGACATCCCGGCCGGCAGCGGTGGCGGCGGTGAGTCCTCCACCACCAAGATCGTGCTGCTTGCCGAGACCGACAAGAAAACCGTGAAGGAAGGCGGAGCGGTGAAACTTACCTATACCTATGACCACCAGGTTGCCGGCGGTGATGACAAGGGTAGCAGTACCGGACAGAAAGCGACCGTCACCATCCAGGTGAAGCGCGGGACGACCACCACTTATTCCTCCTCGCTGAAGGAAGTGAGCAAGGGTACCTATACCCTTGACCTGACCAAATACCTGCTGGTGGGCACGAGCGATATCTACGTCATTGCCGAGACTACCGATCCCACCACGGGCAAGGCGCAGAAGAAGCAGGCGTACGTGAGCGTGAAGAGCGTCACCCTGTCCCTTTCCTGCGGTTACAACCTGGCGGCCACCATCCAGAACGGCGGTTACGGTACCTATGATTCCGCGAGTATACCCTACGCCGTGAGCGGTACCGGCACGAAAACCGTCAGCCTGTACGTGGACGGTGTACAGCAGAACGCGCATACGGTCACCCGCAGCGGCACGACGAACGGCAGTTTCGAGGTTTCCATGACCGGCCTGTCCGTGGGGCGGCATACCGCCCAGCTGGTGGCCGAGATGGAAACTGACGACCTCACGCTGAAAAGCGAGAGCATCCATATCGACCTGCTGAAGGCCGGAACCGGCGCGCCCTTCATCGGTTTGAAGCTCATTCATGCCGACGGGCATGTCCTCGGACGGGACGAGCATCTGGAGCCGGTCCTTGAAGCCGGCCGCTACGAGAAGCTCACTTTCGACTGGGTGGCCTATGATCCCGACCGTGTGCCCGCTGAAGTGGAGTTCTGGAAAAACGGCGTCAAGAGCAGTACCGTGAGCGCTCCCCGCAGCATGATGACCTACAGTAACCGGTTTACCGAGGAAGGCACGCAGACGCTTGTCCTGAAAGCCGGTCCGACCGGGTACACTTTGCGCATCGACGTGGGTGAGAGCGGTATCGATATCAGCGAGGCCACCTACGGCCTGGCGGTCAAGCTTGACGCGGCGGGCCGCAGCAACGGGGAGAGTAACCCCGGAACATGGGAGTCGAACGGCGTGGAGACCACGTTCGAGGGTTTTGACTGGAGCAGCAACGGCTGGACGGGTGAGGCGCTGAAGCTGACCAACGGTGCGAAAGCCGTCATCGGCTACCGGCCCTTTGCCACCGATGTGAAAAGTACGGGGCTGACCATTGAACTGACCCTCCGGGTAAGCAATCCCACTGACAGCGATACCGCAGTTGTGGACTGTCTCGACAGTGGCAAGGGGCTTTATATCACCCCTTCGGAAACGAGTTTCAAGACCGGTGAGAAAGTGTCCTATACCAACGAGGACGACGAGCTGGTGGAGCGTGAGATCAAGCTGGGCACGAATTATGTGGAAGACCGGTGGATCAAGGTGGCCCTCATGGTGGGTACCCGCAATGAGAGCCGTCTGATGGAGCTTTATGTGGACGGCAACCGTACCGGTGCCGACATCTACGACAACGCCTTCAGCTTCCGCCAGGACAATCCGAAATATATCACCATTGACAGCGCCGGGGCGGACGTGGAGGTAAAGAGCGTGCGTATCTATACCCGCCGGTTGAGTGACGACGAGGAACTGGAGAACCGGATGGTGGACAGTGCGGACGGTGAGGAGATGATCGCGCTGTATGAGGAGAACGATATCCTGGGTGATACCGACACTGTGGATATGGACAAGCTGCGTGCCAAGGGCAAGGGGGTGCTGCGTATCGTGCGCCAGAACAAGCTCGATGACGTGTATGCCGAGAACAACAAGAAGACGGACTTTTCGGCGGATATCTTCTATTACTCCCCTTTCGGATCCGAATACGACTTCGTGCTTCGTGACTGTTATATCCGTATTCAGGGTACCAGTTCCACGAAATATCCGAGCAAGAACATCCGTATCTATATCAGCAAGGGCGGCACGAACCTTAGCTTCACCGTTGGCGGCAAGGAGCAGGCGGAAAAGAAATATCCCGTCCGTCCCGGTGGCATCGCCATGAACCTGATCTGTCTGAAGAGTGATTATTCCGACTCGTCCATGTCGCTGAACACAGGCGGTGCCAAACTGTTCAACGACGTGCTGAAGGAGATGGGGCTTCTCACCCCTCCGCAGCGTTACCAGTACGAGACGGGCGGCAGCGATTTGAACGCGGTCACCGTGCGTACCGCTATCGACGGTGTGCCTATCGACATGTTTGTGGCGGCTGCGGAGGACGGCGAGAACAACTATGTGGGGCAATACAACTTCAACAACGAGAAAAGCAAGAGCGGCGACCTGTTCGGCCTTAGTGGCGTGGAGGGTTACGATCCTGCCTGTCCCCTCACTCTGGAAATGCTGAACAATACCGAGGCCATGTGCCTTTTCAAGACCACAAGTGACGCTCATCTGGAGGAGGTGTTTGATGCCGGTGCCGAGACCAACGTTCCGGATGATGTGAAATGGGCGGGCCTTGACGAGTCGCAGCGTACGGCCGTGAAACGGCTGTACGCATGGATACGCTCGTGTGTTCCGGACGGTGCGACGAGCGCCGACCTCTCCACTTTTAAGAGCGAGAAGTTCAGGGACGAGATAAGTGACTATTTCGACAAGGCTTTCCTGCTGACGTATTACCTCTGGACGGACTATTTCCTTGCCGTTGACCAGCGTGCGAAGAACATGATGCTGCGCACGTGGGACGGCCTGATATGGTACATCACCTACTACGACGGTGATACCCAGATGGGAAAACGTAACGACTGTTTCCTGGTGTATGACTACACCACCGACCGCGACACTTATGACGCCGAGGCTGGGAAATATGCCTTTGAAGGCCGTGACAGCTGGCTTTGGAACCTCGTTCTGGCCAACCTGGACGCTGACCTGAAGACACAGGCGCAGGCTCTTCGCGGTGTACTTACCACCAGCCGTGTCCTGGACATGCTGAACGTGGAGCAGGCGGGCAACTGGTGCGACCGTGCCTATAACAAGAGCGGCGAGCTGAAGTACATCCTGCCCGCCACGCAGGAGATGTACGGCAAGGTGTGGCCGTTCATCTACGCCCTTCAGGGCAGTAACCGTGCGCACCGTGAATATTTCGTGCGTAATCGTTTCGCCCTTCTGGATGCTAAGTACGGCACGAGCAATTTCACCAGTGACAACATCGACCTCTATCTGGCACGTACGGCTGCTGACACCCCCGACGTGCTGAAGATTACGGCCAACGAGGTTTATGCTTTCGGCTACGGTACGAACAACAGCCCGAATATAGGGAATACCGGCATCATCAAGAAAGATGCGGCTGCGAGCCTTTCCATCACCGGTGCCTATACGGTGAACGATCCCTTGAGGGTTTATGGCGCGAGCCGTATGAAGGTGCTGGATATGAGCGGGGCCGCCGACCACCTGAAAAACGCTTTCGACCTGGGCAAATGTACCGTGCTGCGCGAACTGAACCTTCAAAGTTCCGGCAACGGCAGTACCGGCTGGTGGTTGAACATCGGCAACTGCAAGCAGCTACGTAAACTCAACCTTCGTAACCAGGCACAGGCGAAAACCGGGGGAAGTACCAGTACCGAGCTGGATTTGAGTGCGCAGACCAAGCTGGAAGAACTTGAGGCCCGCGGTACGCAGGTGCAGAGCGTGGTGCTAGCCAAGGGTTCTCCCGTGACGCTGCTCCACCTTCCCGGTACACTGACCAGCCTCCGTCTGGAATATCTGGGCAGACTGACCACCGGCGGGCTGACATTGGAAAGCTACAGCAAGGTGAAGACCTTCATCTTTGACAGTTGTCCAGGTATTGACTGGGAAACCCTGCTGGGCCGTTGCACGGGTGTGGAACGTATCAGAGTAACCGGTATTGACCGCGAGGATGACGGTACGTGGCTGGATAAGTTTGTCGGGATGGGCGGTGTGGATTCCGATGGCAACACTACGGACACGTGCGCCTTGGTGGGTACGGTACAGCTCACGCGCTACATTGATGACGATACGTACAGCGCTCTGAAGGCGCACTTCCCGGAACTGAATATCCGGCAGCCGGAATACACGATGATCGAGTTCGACGACGAGGTATCGGATGACGCGAACGTGAGCAACCTTGACAACGGTACCGGCTACAAGTATGACAACGCGTATGAGGTGAGCGGTCATATTTCCGCCATCCTGAAGCAGCGTCACCGTGTACTTGCTAAAGTGACTAAAAAAGCGACGACGCGGGGTGTGAACATGGCGAACGTTGATACCACGGTGAACAACCTGGACGGTGAGATGACCTACTACCCGCTGGACGACACGGACAGCAACAAGTACGCCGACGGCACGGCTGCCAGACTGGACGGCACTGAAGGTGACTGGATGATGTACGAGCCCTTCTTCTGGAGCAAGGGTATCAATGATTACCTGAACGGCAAGCATTACTCCTGTTACAGCAGTAACGGTTCGGATAACATGCCTTCCGTTCCGGATGCTGACGTCCTTACGCTTGACGACATTAAGGGCACGAGTGGCGGTTATCTTTCCGGTCGTAAGATCATGAGCGGAAAGGATACGCTTTCGAACAGCTACAGTACTGACAGTACGTATTCGGTATGCAAGGTGAACGTGGACGGTTACAAGCGTGTGCGTTTCCCGAGCGTTCCCGGTACAAGCCTTGTCGGAAGCATTTTCACAGACGATTCCGGCACGGTCATCAGTTCAATCGTCGTCCCTACCTTGAGCAACAAGTTCGAGGCCGGTATGTACCTGATTGCCGATGTTCCGGAGGGTGCCACTGCTCTTCACTTCTCCATTCTGAACACGGCAGAGTTCGATAAGGTTGTCCTTTCTAACAGTGACAGGATCGAGGATATGGAACCCGAATGGGTGCCTAATGACGAGCACTTGTGTGCCGTTGTGGGCAGCAGTGTTGTCGGTTCCAAACTTCGCGCCTGCATTACCGGCGGGAGCACTACGGCGAGCATGACCTGGGCTGATTTCCACTATTACAGTGTCCAGCGCGGTATGCAGCAGATTGATGCCCTTATGCACTCGCGCATCGCGAATCTTTTCTACGCGAAGTACGGTCGTCGTGACAGCCAGGAACAATGCGGCGCGGGCTCTCACACGAACAACCGTACTACGGGTGGTACTGCCAGCCGCGGTATGACGGACACGATCGGCTACGAGGAAGCCTCCTCAATCAACCCTAATGTGACGAACAGCCTGATAGAAAACTCCGTCCACCAGTATGCGTGGTACCGTGAGAAGGATGACTACGGCGGGGCCACGGTTACGCAGGTGAATAATATTTGCTGCCTTGGCTACGAGGACATCTATGGTCATAAATATGACATGATGGACGGCGTGGATCTTCCTAATGACACGGGCAATTCCGGGAAGTGGCGCATCTGGATGCCTGACGGCAGTACCCGCCTGGTTAAGGGTTCCGTGAGCTCCGGTATCTGGATTACCGCCGTGGCGCATGGCAAATATATGGACGTGATTCCGGTGGGTTCCGTTTCGGGTTCCTCCTCGACAAATTACTGCGACATCTACTACATATCCACTGCCTCCAGCCGTGTGGTCTATCGTGGCAACAACAACGCGAACCCGAATGGCGGTGTTTCGATGTCGAATGCGAACAACGATTCCTCGAATACGAACACGAACATCGGTTCTCGTCTGAACAACAATCGAAAGGAAATTTTAATCGGCGTACAACACCGGGGACTTGTCCCCACCGTGGTGCCGAGGGGGGCAAGCCGCAGTAACAGCGGTCCGTAAGGGCCGGAAAACTGAAAAATAAAGTGTCGGGTAGGGTTTGGTAGGCCGGAAACGGTTCGAAGAAGCCGGGCCCGGGGGATTGAAGGCCCCGTATTAAAAGCAATAAACAGTAATTTATGCGCAGGGTTGGGTATATCATCGAGGAGATCGTGGAGCCTTCCAACATGGAGGCTTCCTTCCGGCAGGTCCTTCGCGGCAGCAAGCGTAAACGCAGCCGCCAGGGGTGCTATCTGCTCGCGCATAAGCCCGAGGTGTTGGAGGAGCTGGTCGCGCAGATCGCATCCGGTACTTTCCGCGTGAAGGACTACCGTGAACGCGAGATCATCGAGGGCGGCAAGCTACGCCGCATTCAGGTGATCCCGATGAAGGACCGCATCGCCGTGCATGCCATCATGGCGGTGGTGGACCGCCATCTGCGGAAACGTTTCATCCGTACCACCTCCGCCAGTATCAAGAGACGGGGGATGCACGACCTCCTGGCGTATGTCCGCCGTGACATGGCCGAAGACCCTGATGGTACACGTTACTGTTACAAGTTTGACATCACCAAATTCTACGAGAGCGTGAAGCAGGATTTTGTGATGTATTGCGTCAGCCGGGTGTTCAAGGACGCAAAGCTCGTGACCATGCTGGAGAGCTTTATCCGCCTGATGCCTGAAGGTCTGAGTATCGGCCTGCGCAGCTCGCAGGGGCTGGGCAATTTGCTTTTGTCTGTGTATCTGGACCATTATCTGAAGGACAGGTATGCCGTGCGTCATTTCTACCGCTATTGTGATGACGGCGTCGTACTGGGTAAAACGAAAGCGGAACTGTGGAAGATTCGTGATGCCGTCCACGGGCGCATGGAGTGTGCCGGTCTCCTGGTGAAGGGGAACGAGCGCGTGTTCCCGCCGGGCGAGGGCATCGACTTTCTGGGGTATGTGACTTTCGGTGCGGACCATGTCCGCCTTCGCAAGCGCATCAAGCAGAAGTTCGCCCGAAAAATGCACGAGGTAAAATCGAGAAGGAGGAGGCGTGAGCTGATAGCGTCGTTCTACGGGATGGCCAAGCACGCCGACTGTCATACGTTGTTTAAAAAATTAACAGGCAAAGACATGAGATCATTTAAAGACTTGAACGTTTCCTACAAGCCGGAGGACGGCAAGAAACGTTTTCCCGGGGTGGTGGTAAGCATCCGGGAGCTGGTGAACTTACCGATTGTGGTGAAGGACTTCGAGACGGGCATCAAGACCGAACAGGGCGAGGACCGCTGTATCGTGGCCATTGAGATGAACGGTGAACCGAAAAAGTTCTTTACCAACAGCGAGGAGATGAAGAACATCCTCTTGCAAGTGAAGGATATGCCCGACGGCTTCCCGTTCGAGACCACCATCAAGACGGAAACCTTCGGCAAGGGTCGAACTAAATACATATTTACATGAAACGGGTAGAAGGAACATCCGGGATAAAACTGATCGAGTGCGTGAGCCCGGCACGCAACAGATGGCGCATCCGCTGGGATGTACAGGAACGTGAGGACGGATCCGCCTCCTACATGGAGGAAGGCTTTGTCGGCAGACCTCACATGGATACTATAAAGTCCGTCATTACAGACTGGTGTAATGAGCAAATTGACCGTGAGATACTTTCCGGTTTTCTCTATGAAGGTATGCCGGTATGGCTGTCAAGTGAAAACCAGTTCAATTATAAGGCAGCGTATGATCTGGCCGTACAGACTGGTGGTGCTACGCTTCCCGTGACATTCAAGTTCGGTACGGATGAGGTTCCCCAATATCGGGAGTTCGTCACACTGGAGGAACTGACCGATTTCTACACGAAAGCCATGAAGCATGTTCAGGACACGCTGTCTGACGGCTGGAGGAAGAAAGACGCTTTTGATCCGGAGAAGTACCGGGTGGAATAAATCCTTCGGGGGAGGATAAGAAAAAAGCCCCCGGCCTGTTAAAAAGTAACGCCAATCACTTTTATAAACATGAAACGCCAAACCGCGCGACCGGGGGCAAATACCCTCTGTCACGGTTTGACGTTTTTTTTGTTGTCTAAAAAATGATTGGCGATGCAAAGATATAATTTTTTTGTTGTATGAAAGTGATTGAGATATTAAACTTTAACCGGGAGCTGTTGAAAAGGCTTCAGGCGGCCGGCATCCGTCTGGAAGATGCCCGGTATATCGACCTGTACGCGGACTATACCCGCCTACTCGATCAAGGTGAAAAAGTCTCGTATGCTGTGGCCGTATTGTCCGAAAAGTATTCGGTGAGCGAACGCAAGGTTTATGCCTTGGTGAAACGATTCCAGAGCGACTGCAAGACGCTTGCAGTGTGAACGGGTTGTTTTATGTCGTAGGGAGTGCCGTTTCCCCTTATCTTTAGGGTGTTTCAAATTTAGAAGGAGGAAATGGCTATGAACAAGTATTACCGTATCCTGGACAAGATTCTTGCCACGGGAAAAACACAGACCAACAAGAAGGGAAATATACAATACCTTCTGAACGAGCAGCTGTCACTGACACCGGCGGACCTGCTTGACATATTCGAGGGGCATAATATCGCCCGCAAGAAGCTCCGCAGCGAGTTGCAGTTATTTATGCAGGGTGAGCGCAACGTGGAGAAGTACCGGGAGGCCGGCATCAACTGGTGGGACTATTGCGGCTCCATCCTGGTGAACAGTTACCCGACCTATTTCGAGAAGCTGCCTCCGTTGATAGCGAAAATTAACCGGGAGAGGCGCAACAGCAAGAACTACGTGCTTTTTCTGGGCGAAACCGGTGCCGAGAGCAACCAGGCACCCTGTTTGAGTCTGGTACAGTTCCAGTTAGATGGCGGTGAACTGGTTCTGTCCGCCTACCAGCGCAGCAGTGACGCAAACCTCGGGCTACCTTCCGATATTTACCACCTGTACCTGATGGCGCGGCAGATAGAACTTCCCTTGAAGTCGATCACTCTCTATCTGGGCAATGTACATATCTACGAGAATAATATCCCGGGCACCCGTGCGCTGATCGCCGGTGACGAGACGGTCCGCTTCGGGTTGAACGTGTAGTTTGCTGTATATGTCTTGCAGCGGGAACAGTTCATGTTTCCCGCTGTTTTTCGTTTATTCTGTGGACCTTTGCGGCCGTTTTAAAGCAGAATGAAATGAGAAAGATGTATTTGTCCGCCCCGCTTCCTTTCGTGGGGCAGAAACGCATGTTTGCGAGGGAATTTATCAAGGTGCTGGGACAGTTCCCGGACAGCACCGTGTTTGTGGACTTGTTTGGCGGCTCGGGCCTGCTGTCACATATTACCAAATGTGTCAGGCCTGATGCCACCGTTGTGTATAATGACTTCGACAACTACCGCTGCCGACTTGTAAATATCCCGGCCACCAATGTGCTGTTATCCGATTTGCGTCGGATAGCTGAAGGGGAACCCAGAAACAAACGTATAACCGGGGAGGTTCGCGATAAAATGTTTGCTCGTATTGAGAGGGAAGAAAAAGAGCACGGTTACGTGGATTATATCACGGTTTCCGCATCCTTGTTGTTCGCCATGAAATATGTGACCAGTTTGGAAGGAATGAAGAAAGAAGCCATCTACAATAGGATTCGGCAGACAGACTATCCCGAAGCAAAGGATTATCTGGAAGGACTGACTATAACCAGCGAAGACTACAAGGAAGTATTCAAACGTTACAAAGATGTTCCGGGTGTGGTGTTCCTGGTTGATCCGCCGTACCTCTCCACCGAGGTGGGTACTTACAAGATGTTCTGGCGTCTGGCTGACTATCTGGATGTACTAACCGTTCTGAAAGGGCATTCGTTCGTGTACTTCACCTCGAACAAGTCCTCCATTTTAGAACTGTGCGACTGGATGGACCGAAACCCATTTGTCGGCAGCCCATTCAAGGAATGCAGGAAAGTGGAGTTTAGTGCAAGCGTAAACTATCAAGCTAAATATACAGACATGATGCTGTACACGAAGCCGGATGAGGTGTCAGGTATAGCAGCCTAACAATTGCATAAAGATAGGAAATTATTTTGAATCTGCAATGGCTTTTAAATGATATTTTAAAGCCATTTAAAGAGGGTTCAAGTGAAAGAAAAACGGTGGGCTTTGATCATGCTGAATAGGACCGCGCTCACCGTTTTTCTTGTACGCGTCGTTTTTGTACTTTTTGAAACGCATCGTTTTTGTTAAGCGGCACGTCTGGTTTTTCCGGATTTATGTAATACACCTCACTCATTACACCGGAATTTTCATGCAACGCGTATGCTTCCACTACGTTTACCCCCTCTACCATATCGGATAAAGGAACGGTTATATTCTTTGATTGAATACCGGAACCCGAAGAAAGACCGAGCGTATAAGGTGCTCCTCCGTTCAAGCGATAATGGATATTCTTCTCACCGGTAGTACCCTTAACCGTGAAAGGAATATTCACATCATTTTTATACCCCCCGTCAGCCAGTCCGTTACCTACCGAATAAGTGGTGCTTAATTCCATAGCCACCATCGTTACCCTTGCCGCCGATGTTTTCATAAGGCTTTCTCCGTCATAGGTAGCCTGCGCTTCTACCTGTACTGTATAGGCTGTTGCATCTTTCAGATAAGGAGAAGCGTCAAAAGTATAAGTTTGTCCGGCTACCACTCCCACAAATTCCGCTTTCTGAAATTCAGAAAGCACAGTAGAACCTCTCTTTATAATCACTCTTGCCTTCAGATCAGAGTAACCATCTACATCACTTCCTCCGGCAGTAGCAACACCCACTGAGTATTTCACTGTAAATCCACTTCCTAAAGCAAGATATTGTGATGGTGGAAGAATGGAACCGGATGTATCGGTAAGGTCAATGCTCACCACCACCTTATCATCATCCGTATATTTCGAAAAACGCACCTCTTTAGTTTCCTCACCGCCTTCCTTGGCTTTTTGCGTCACAGTCATTACATACTGCGTGCCATCCTCACTGTCTGTCACGTCGATATCCGTTACCGTTCCCACCATTGCATCGAATACCGTTCCGGATGTAGGAGGTTTCGTCTCTCCGCTCACCAGTTCCTCGGTAGGGGTACGGTTTGATATTTCATTCTTCAGAAACGCTTCGATGTCATCGCCTGCATAGGCATGATATGTACCGTCAGGTTGTTTTTGGTTCCATGGTGTTTCAAGATTCATCGGATGCTCGGAAGCATCAATAATACCGCTTATTTTTCTTTTTGCCATAATATTATCTCTTTTATATTATCAAAATTATTCGTTAATTGTCGCTACCGTTCCATGCGTCCACTCCGTTCCACGGCTCATCACCTTTCCAATAACCAATCCCAAAGCAACTGCTTATAGCAGACCATACCAGCCTTGCCCCAGCATAAACAGCCGATAGGGCACGTTTTCCCACATATACAGCCGTTATTTCCTTACCATGTATGCTTATCATATTTAATCCTCCTCATAGATAAGGTACAATATATTATCATCCTTTTCAGGTAATGCCTCAAAATCATCCTCACTTATAGGCTCATGACGATATGCCAATACCTTTAAATCGCCAGCATCAAGTACATACAAAGAAGTGCCTTGCATATACAGCTTATCCGCAAGCGGTATACCGTTCTTTTGAAACATAGCAGATGATAGTATACCATCGGATTCCCAATCACCATGCAGTAAACCTTCTACTCTGTAGGCAAACCTTTTCGCATTCCTTACCCATACGATTTCCCCACCCGGCACGATACTTTTATCCGGCTTAATCTCTCCTTCCTCAATAATACCGGAGAAACGAGCCGTAGCCCCCTGTAAGGATGCTATCGTGGTATTCTCCACTAATTCTACAGCATCTTCAGCCTTGGCTGCTGCATCGTTTGCGTCTTTGGCAGCATCAATAGCATCTTGCGTCCTGTCTTCCAATCCGGCAATGGATTCTTCCGCCTCTTTCGCTGCTGCATTCGCACGGGTAGCCGCATCATTCGCGACCTTACTTATCAGTTCAAAAGGAACATTTACCAGTTTATCCCCTTTCTGGCCGGGAAGTGATTTCACTCCGGTAAGGGAGGTTACAGTCTCCATATCCTCCACACCGGTAGAAGATTGGAGTATACGGTCTAGTACCTCCTGAACAATCTGTTCGATATTTATTCCTTCTGCCATATTGCTATTCGGTTTTATCGGTTTCCAGTTCACCCAAAATTTCATCCAAGGCATCTATCACATTGGGAAGACAATAGCGTTCCACCGCCATGCGTATCATATCGATCTCCTCATCACTGAACTCCGTTTCGCTGGTACTCTCAAAAATCTTGAATGCAAGCCGATGGGCCTTGATGCCACTGACACGCGTATACAGCAAATCGGCTATCTGCTCGCGTGCGTCGAAAACCTCCCTCGTCTGACGGGTTATTCCGGTGGGGACGCTGAAATTCCTAAAATCTAACTTTTTCATATATTCTGCTTTTATAATGAATGATTCAATATCTGGTAACGGAAACCGTCCGCCTTGGTTATAAGCACCATCACGGAGTCCCCGGAGGCCATCTTGTAATCCTGCATATCCTCGTTGTGATTATAAATTCCTTTTAGTATTATATCCTTTGAACCAGGTCTGACACGAAGTGTGACCACTGCGGCAAAATCGGACGGCAAATAGCGAAGACCGAACTGGGATGCAACAGAACTCTCCGACGGTAGAGTCACTTCCACAGCATTATAATTCGGTTGATTGTAATACATGAGGATAATGTTATGCTGCGAAAAATCGACCGTATAGTTTCCACTTCCGAAAGTAAGCAGCTTGGCTTTCGTATTAATAAACGCCGGGGCAAGTAATGCCGCATTGCTGCTGATACCGTAGTTCTTCGTACCGCCGGTAACCTCTATAAACAACCCATAGTTCGCTTGGTCGAAGCCGTAATTCCCGTATATATTGGAGGCTGAGTTCACGATACGACCGACAGCGGTAAAAGCTCCTCCTGCAGAAGATGGTATCACATCATCACCGAACATCACATATCCTTTGCTGCCGCCGACACGGAAAAAATCATCATAAATGGCAAGACCGCCACCGCTCCCGTGAGAGTCGGCCACAGAACCGATACGGCCGTTCCCTATCTCAAAGCCGCCGATTTTCCCTTTGTTGCTGTCTATCTCTCCGGTAAACTTACCGTTAGTCGTTTCAATGCTGCCGTCTTCCAGTATCTTGAAGTTGCCGTTGGCCGTTACCAGTCCCTCCAGCTGTATATGGTCGGCTGTCAGCTTGATTTTGCTCACGGTATTTCCGTACTCGTCCTCTTCCTCCACGCTCACCCCGATAAGGGCAATCTTTCCTGTATTGTCCTGCGCATACAGACCGGAACCTTCAGGCTTTATGACAAGCCCGGTCTCTTTCAGCGCATTACCGTCCTTGTCGAAGACCGCCGCTGAAATCTTTACCAACCGTTCCGATTGTTCGAATAGTGTTCGATATTTGTAGGTAAGTGCATCCACTTTATTTGTGGAGAATACCAGCAAAGAAATATAAATGACACCTGTGAAAGAAAGCTTGAAATCGCCTGTACCATTCCACAATCCATCAAGCGTAAACATCCTCTCGGTATTAGATACTGGAAGTTCTTCCTCATATCCAAACATGGCAAAATCTTCAAATCCGGTTTTATCGGCATTAACAAACTCAATCTTCAAACTACCTGCTTTGACTACACGATATGTAAAAGACAAATACACAACCCCTGGTACTTTCAGCCCCTCACTATTGGTTTGCTTATATTCCGGCACTAAGCGAAAATCTTCTAACCGTTGCATAATGTAGCTGTTTCGGATATATGCGTATGGTATCTTTCCGTCTGTGCGTATTTCAGCATGACCGCCCGGTTTTGTCGACAAAGGACCATTATTCGCCCATATCCACTTTCCACCCAATGTCAGCAAAGTTGCATTCTTCCCTGTTGTCCATTTCTCCATACCGTTAGCGAAAGAAGTGTTATCAAAATAACTCTGCTCCTCACGTATTTCTTGGCGCAAGCCTTCTACCGCTGAATGTATTTTCCCCTCTGTAATCTCAAAGCGTGTCAATATATCCTCACCGGTCATTAAGACAAATGTACCTTTCAAATATACGTTATCGCCATAAAGCCCATTTCCTTTAGGTTGTTTATCAGCGGGAAAAGAACTATCTTTAATACCATCCAAATTACCGAAACGACAGCGCAAACATCCGTTGAAGTTCTTGGCTTTTACTCCGTCCAAAATATCGATACGAGGCTGCCCGTCTTCTGTAGCCGATATACTGATAAGATTCTGACGTAACTTATTCTCTGTATTACCCATCAATACACACTCATCGCCTACAGTTGGGACTACACCACCAAATTCGGAAACAGGTACTGTAACGCCGTTTACATCGGCCGAAGCAATTTCCACCCAATAAGCTTTGCGAGACGCACCACTAGTAACAGCGCAACGCATCAAGTCATGGACCATAAAATCACATTCCTGCTCAAAAAGGATGCGGTAGTTATTACCTTGGCGAATAACATCCTTTATTTTTCCGTTAGCTGCAGAAACGATAAACTGACCGCCTATGCTACGTACTTTCTGTATTAGTAGTTCAAGGGCTACCAATGATTGCCGGATAGTAGCTTTATCTATAGTGAGATGACTTAATCCGGTAAGCTGGTCTATCCATATCTGCCAGCCTTCACCAATCAATCCATCTACAAACTTGGTACTGCGAAGCAGCTCTCGAATAACAGCAGTCAGAAATTCAGCATTCCCTAAATCATCAATGTTGGCTCCTGATTTACCTTGAACGAAATCTCCAAGTTTTATACCTTTTAAAAATGTTATTAACCCCGCTGCTGTATCGTTTAACTTTTTGCTTACCGCATTTTCCGCTATTTCCTTCAACGTGCGAAGCGATGAGAGTACATTCTTATCTGTAAAAGGTCTTTCATCATACTTTTCCAAAACCGTAACACTGCCATTTCCACCACCGCCGTTTATAGTGGCCTGCATAGAGCTTATCTGTCCTTCTATCTTATCTTCCCATTTCTCTGTCAGATAGTTTGATACGACACACGACAGCTTTCCAGTTTTCAGATTCTTTTCTGTGGAAACAATACGAATGATTCTACTGATATTACGAGACGGTATGCTTACAGTTATCAAATCCCCACACTCTAAGCCTCCTTTTTCCCTCATATAACGATAATCCACATCAAGAGTAAACTTTACCCTTTTTTGCGAATTAAAAGCAAGCCAATCCGTAGCTTTCTCACGCAACTTTGATATTGCAGCTTGCTTGTATGCCTCTCCGAGACGAATACCGGTAAAATTAAACTCCTCACCACCTCTCAAATGTTTGGCCGCTGATGGGATAAGAGGTCTGCTTTGGGTTTCCGGATCAATGGGTGCCAATTCATCTTCTTGGTAGATTAGGGTTATTTTCTTATTAGAATTATCCCACTTAAATTCAAAGGATTTTCCCATTAAATCTCCTGTGAGAAAATTAATACGCGCATCATCGCCAATAGCCAATTCGTCAATATTAAAATCAATATCACGGCATATAAACTCACGATAATTCTCCCCCGTAGGATTTTCAACAAAACCAGTAAAAGAGGGATGAATATCATCAAAGACAATCTTTTTCTCAACTGCCCGATTGGTTTCTGAAAAGTTTTCCAAATACTTTTCGGGCAACATCAAACGTCCTTCTTCATCGCCTTCCCCTGGAGCCATATTCTTTGTTCCACCAACCGGATATACACGGGTAGTAACATCACCACTATCAACGTTGCTTTGCTCTACCTCATACAATCCGCCACCTTGCCCTTGTGTAAATGTCAGATTTCTTTCATTTTCAATGCGTGATACATAATTTATCGTATGGTCATGTACATAATACTCATAGCCATACGCCGAAGCCAACTCTGATAATAAACTACGGCAATCTATCCCGTCAAAAGACAATGTCATATATTCTGTATCAGGAATATTGCCAAGCTGCCACCCCGTATCTACCCCTAAAGGATTGTCATTTGTCTTGTTGACATTCCATATCAACAACTCCAACCAATCCCTCAATTTTCCCGTAAGAGTAACGCGGACGCTTTTGGTTATCTTATTGGTGAGAATCTTATCTATTAAAGTATATTCCGGTGCTTCAAATAGGTATGTTGTAGTATGATTAACAGAACTTTTATCGGCAAATTCAGATGCACGATTAATTTTATATTTTATTCCGCCAACCCTTATAAAATCCCCCTCTTGAATATCAGGAATGGTATCAGTTACCACAGTTACCGATACTTCATTCTTATTCATTATGCCATTAGCCAATATAGCATCATCAGATGCAATACTGGCTACCTTGGTATCAATTCCAGAAACTACACGATATACCTCTAAGATGTCAATCATTGCTGCATTACTCTACATTTTAAATCAAATTCCAATACATGCTTAGTCCGCACTGTAACGGTTATTCCATCTTTAAAATATATTCTCATGCGCTCATTATCTTTCAGAGTCAAATTTCTAAGACCGGGACTAATACACAAAGCTGAAAACCTGCTCATGCTTGAGTATAACCTTTCCAAGCTGCTCCCTAGCATAGTACACTTTAATGTCAATGTGGTAGGCTCACGATATTTATTTTGCATATATGGCAAAGTCGTACCTATCTCTATCCGCTTTCCAATAGCCTCAACACCAGAACGAGAAGATACATAAATCCCAAAATCAGCACTTAAAGAATAGCCATCCATTACGTAGTTATTCCCACCTGACGGATTAATGTCTATTTCTGCCGGAATATAGCTTTGTTGCCAAAATTTTACTTGCACAATAGCCATATTCAAAGTAACATATTCTTCTACAGAAATCTCATCCTTACAGATAACATTAAAGCTACCAAATCCGGTCGATAAACGCCTGCATGAAATACAAGCCTTCTTTAGCTTATCTAATTGGGATTTTACATTTTCAGAGCGAACCACCAAAGATAGAAGCAAAGTCCGGCCATCCAGTTCAATATCTTCTGCATCAACAAACGGTTCAATACCGGTTCCCCAATTATATTCCGTTGTTCCTTTACGCTTAGGAAGGTCAAATACTCCTGATATGGCAATACAATCTTTTGTCTGACCTACATAGGGGAAAGCATCGTAAGAAGATATATCTATATCGTCAAGTTTATAACTCATAAGTGGCTCCTTTCCGGACTATTAAATCAGCTCCCGTACAAGTTGCATTGCCATATAGATAAACCGTAACATGAGCACCATTACATTCATCTACGATTATATCTGCATTATCCAAAGCATCTATAATCAAGCGTGTCCCATTGGAAGCCCGAATATTCAACTTTGTACAATCAGCAGCCCATATTCGGCACATCATTCGTTCTGTTATTTCCACTACGGCATAACACTTCCCTACAAAGGCTACTTCCTTTTGATTTTTCACATTTACTGTTTCATCTGCATACAATCCTTGTCCGTGCATCATATCTCCAAAATTAGAGCGAAGAAATGCACTTGATGGGGTATGTCTTGAAAGACAAAACTTAATATTATCAAAAAAGCATCTGAGCATATCAACCCTAGACTTTGTAGCTGCTAATTCTTGTAGTCCTTCATTGCAGGCGCCAGCAGCACCCGCCAATAATGCAATTCGTTCTTTCAGTTCCATACTATCCTCTACCATTATAGTTTTTAGTGTTTTTTCTTATTTCATCAAGCTTTGTTTCCAATGATTTGATACCCGTTTTCAGTTCTTCAACAAGAGTTCCGGTATTATCTGCCGTTGCTTTTGTATTATTGTTTATTCCAATAATCTGCACATAAATATTAGCTATATTGGCAAGCTGCGTCCGGCATTCTATAAAATGCTCATGGCTCAAATTAAGCAAAGAACGTATATCTAAAGCAGACATATTCCATAGCCCTACAAGCTGGGAAGCGGTGCCTTCAGTTACCGCAGCCTGCAACTCACCAGTAACGCCATTCTCTATTTCATCTTCAACTTCGCTATTTACAAGTCCCAACTTCTTCAACAATTCCTGATAACGCCCCAACTGTCCCAATATCTGATCTTTTCCCTGCTGACCCGCTGCAACAATTTGGTCTATTTCCCAATTGGTAAGTTCAAAACCGCCGGCACTGTTTTCATTAAAAGCATCTGCCATTTTTTGAAACATACCGGACATCGATTTTTGGATTACAAAAACGTCCAGTTGCTTAGATATGACATTCTTCATCAAGTCATTTATCTTTTCTTGTATAGCTTCTTTGCCGTTATCAAGACCATTACATAATCCGTCAACAATACTCGAAGCCATATCATTGGAAAATGAATACAAATCAGTCGTTGATAATTCATCTATAATTCCCTGTCTGAGTTCTTCTATCTTATCCCTATAATCCTCTATTTGGCTTTCCCAATCAGCAATCTTCCCGTCGTCACGTTTTTTAGACCTTTTGCTTTGCTCTGCAGCTATCATACCCTCAGTTTCCGCTATCTTTTGATACAAGTTATTTACCTGCTCTATCTGCTTGCTATATTTCTCACTTCCGATAGCTTTAGCTGTTTCACGTTCCAACTGCCGGTATTGCTTTTCCAAGTTTTTCACATTCTCTTGATGCTGTTTAATTTCCCGATTAGCCTTACGACTTCTTCGGTCAAAGACATCAAATGCAGAAGATATAAGCCCAACGGCACCTGAAATCATAGCAGCCGGATTCATGGAAGCAATACCGCCGGCCAGCTTACCTGCCGACCCAACCATATTGGATATACTTCCAAGTAACTTTTGGGTTTCTTCATCTCCTGCTAACCCCATATTCTTTAAACCACCTATGACCGAATCAAAACATTCGTTCACCATTCCGAGTACTTCGGAAGTATCACCAAATATTTCTTTTAAGGATGCTTTCTTTTTAGTCTTATCAGCCTCTTGTTGATATTCTTTTATATGAGTAACCAAGCTGCGGAACGGGTTACGGGATTTGATTTCATTCTCCGCATCTTTCAACTTCTCCAAGACCTTATCTAGGTTAATAGGGTCCAGCTTCAAATCTTTAGCTTTCGACTTGATTATCTGAATAAGATTTTCTATTTCGGAAATGGTAAGGTTATCCAAATCACCGAACAATTTTACCCATTCATCCGACTGCATCAACATCTGTGCATTCAACTCGTTCAAGGCTTTTTCTTTGCCTTTGGTTAGTTTATCTACCAATTCCTCATTTCCTGCAGCTTGAGCAATCTTTTCATCCCATTCTTTGGTTATAGTGTATTCGCGGCTCTTATAATCATCAAGTTGGGCAATAAGGGCATCGTATTTTTCCTTGAGTATTTTTTCTTCATTCATCAGATTCTTAACTTGAGCTTCAGAATACATATTACTCAATAAGTCTTGCTGCTCTTGTGGTAACTGCTCTATGGATGTAGTTGTAGGCTTGAAAACTCCCTTTTCATTATTCTTCTTGCCTTTATTCCTTTCCTCCCATTGTTTTTCTTCGATTTCTTGTTGAGCCTTTATCAAAGCTTCTCCATGTTCTTTTATCGAAAACAACTCTTTCTGAAAATCCAAACGGCGCTGAGCTTGATACTTTTCTTCTCCTTCTTCCATTGCATCGATTCTCATCTGTTGCAAATCCATTGAAAATTGTTCAAAGAGTTTTCCCTGTTCTTTTTTTGCATTCTCAATATCGCCTTTATAATCTTTTTTATCCGGTTCTGTATTAGCCACAGTTGTGCCGGTTGTCGTAGTGGTTGTACCAGTATTGACAGAAGTCAGCCCTTTGATAAACGGAGCAAATCTCTTTTTTACTTGATAGATTTTATATTCGGTCGAATAAACGCTTCTGATATATTCATCCAAAGCATTTGCCACATCATCCCCTAAGTTTTTTACTATCTTGCCTTCTTTCTTGAGATCTGCTACGATATCACGTTGAATATCATATACCAAACCGACATTTCCCTTTCCTTGCCTATGAGCCTCGTAAACGCTATCAACAACTTTCTGAACAGTCAGGTCAAGCACACCTTCGTTAGAGTAAAAGTTTGAAAGCCCTTTGCGAATCTTCTCCAACTCATCAGCCTGCTTCTTTACTCCAGATGTAGCGATTTCATCGGTAGCTTGGTTTTGTATCTGTAAGGCAATCTTTTCTTTCAATGAAGCATTTATACGGTCATAAGCACTCTTGATTTCTTCTGCAGAGGATTTTTCAGTAAGCATATTACTAAGATAACTTCCATACTGTCCGTTTATCAGGTTTATCACTTTCCTTCTCTCTTCTGTCCCTTCCTTAGCGCGAGCCAATGCCGAAAATACATCATCCAGTGCTCTTTTCTCTTTCAACTGTAATGCTATGCACTCGTTATAAGACTCATTTAATTTCCTATTTGCCTTCTCTGCTTCACTAACGTATGTTATATGCTTATATATGGCATATCCCAAAGCAGCTATAGCTGTTGCAATAAGCATATAAGGACTTTTAGCCATTATAGCATTCAATGCTTTTGTTTTCATGGCAAGTATTTCCTTTGCCTTGCTGACTATATTAAGCCAGTTTGCCTGGAGTTGCATCGATAGGGTCCACCCTTTAGCCAATCCTTGTTGATACAACTCTGCTTGCGCAGCGAGCAATACCGCAACACGATAGCTTCCCCACGCTGTAGCACCTACTACCAACAAGTCTTGCAAGGTAGATAATGTGTTTACCAAATCCCCATTAGAAAACGCATTATTGAAACTTTCAGCAATATCGGCAACTTGCTTCATTATTTCCTCGCCCATTGGTCGGAGTGCCGCAGTTATATTATTACGAAGAAGCACCAACTGATTTTCAGTACTATCATTCATCTTTTTAAAAGCAGTTTCCGCAGCTCCAGCGGAATTTCCCAACTCCACTAAATCCTTTGAAGCTCCCTTGGCATTCTTTCCGGTAAGAGCCAATGCAGCTTGCAATGCTTCATCAGTACCAAGCAACTCTTTCATCTTGGTTGCAGAACCATCAGCTTTATCGTAAATCAACTGTAATGCTTCTTGGAATGTACGGCCTTGGAAAGCTGCATCTCCGAGTTGGTTAGCTGTACCAAGTATAGCAGCACGTATCTTTGTCATGGCTTCCGATGTCGGTACACCTTGCTTAGTTATAGTAGCCACAGCAGCCAGTACATCATCAAGGCTTATGCCAAATGAAGCAGCAATCGGTGCTGCTTGGGCAATGCTTGTGCCAAGTTCCCCAAACGTGGTCTTACCTAAACGGACCGTAGTAAATAGCTTATCGGACACGGATTTTGCTTTATCTGCCTGCATACCGTAAGCATTCAAAATAGTAGTAATGGCATCAGCAGCCGTTGCCGTTTCAGTCAGACCACCGGTAGCAGCCTTAGCGGATACCTCTAAAATTTCCATACCATTTGCTCCATCATGACCGGCAGACACGATTTGATACAATGCTTTAGCCGCTTCATCACCAGCAATAGGAATATCACGAATCATATCCATAACACGGTTCATGTATTCTGTCAAACTACCGTCTACTTCTTTAGAAAGAGTAGCAACTTCAAGCATGGCTTTCTGAAAACGTTTTTCAAAATCGTATGATTCTTTAGCCGCACGAGCAAAGGCTATCCCTGCACTGATACCGATACCTCCGAACACATCGAACGATGTAATTTCATCAGCCATCGCCTTTATTATACCAATAGCTTCCCGACGACTTTTATAAAGTCCGGTATTATCTATGCCTGTAGCAAAATATAATGCACCATCTTTATTCTGAATGCCCATAATTCATTTATTTTTAAAATATAAGAAAGCCCCATATCTTCACAGACACGGGGCATCAACCTCTAAAAACAAGACATGAAACAATGTTTCAACATTGTAATATATAAAAACAGGCATTATTTCGCTTTTGCGCCTTCAATATCATAGTACCTCTTCATCCGAATTGTTTTTGTCGGATCATCAAAACTTGGTAACTCAACCCATTCATAATCCACACCTTCGGTTTCTCCATCTTCATCAACTGTCCGGTTTCTTTCTTTCATCACAGAAGCATATTCCTGCATCATTATTTCAATCAAGGAATAACTGCTTTCCATTGTTTCCATATAAGTCAATCCTAACGAATCATGCACTATAACTAAGAATCTTGCTTGACTGTATCCTGCCAACTTTGCAGATTCTTCTGAGCGGCTATTATCTCCGTCTCTCCCAATGGGCTCACGTTCTGAAGCATCGTGATAGAGTCGCAAAAAGGGAAGTAACCTATTCTAAAGAATATGGCATTGAGAAGTATTCGTATATCTTCCCATGTGGAATTATCTATAAGAACATTGCGAAACCATGCCGGTGGCTCCGACGGCTTATTATGAATGCCCAAACATACAATATCAAGAAGTAACTCTCCATACTTATCCATCATAACCGGAAAATCACTAGTCGGCTCATCAGACTTGATAATCATCTTATCAAGGTCTGCCGGTTCTATTTCAAGCAAAAGAGGTCGCAACTTAAACCATGTCCTAACCGTTATCGGACGTATGACTATACTATCCCCGACTTCCTTTCCTGCCGGAATAGATTTTTTCTCGCTAAAATCAAATGGTATCTTGACTGGTTGCTCCGTTATGGAAGCTGACTCCAATTTAAACAAATTCTTTACGCTCATAAATTTATCCAAAGGGGCTATCCCGTTGTACTTCCGGGAAAATTCCATAATATTCGCGACTATTATAGAATTGTTTCGCCCCTATCCATCAAAAGTTTGTTTCTATAGGCGGACTCGAACCGCCGACCTCATTATATAATGCGCTCTGCCGACTGAGCTATATAGAACCATAGTTATTTACTTGGATGCAGCTTTGGCCGCCTTAGCTTTGGCCGCCGCATCAGTAACTTCACGCATAAAGGCAGTTTTGGTTTCCCCTTTTTCTGTAATTGCTGCCTGTACGTACACACGAACCAATAACAACTCTGCTTGTTCTGCGCCCGGAGCCTGTGAAATCTTAGCTGCTATCTTACCATTGACAACAGTATAAACTACTTTCTTTCCTTTTTTGGGCAATGTTTCGCATTGGAATGTCTTATTGATTGACGGAATATCCGTAGGCTTATTCCAAACATCCTTTGGAGATAATTCTTCCCCTTTGTCAACGGTTCCACCGGCAAGCAATGCTATTGTATCATTACTTGGAGTAGGAATAGAGAACTCAATATAATCAGTGGTATCTTTTACAAATTCCACATATAAGGGTTCGGTACTGCCTTCAATGTCTATCTTCACTTCCTTAGGGTCTGCAAAGTTGAAAGCAACGCTACTTTTGGTGGGTAAGGGAAGTGTGGTAAAATCCGTTCCCGGCACTCCATCACCAACATCTGCAATTCTAATCGCGCCTACGCCCATAGCGATAGGTCTTACCGTTTTTGTTTCTGGCATAATCAATTATCCACTTTTACATTAAATCGAATATTAATACACATAAATCCCTCTTTTAAATCCGGTATCGGAATACTTAGGAAATCCTCTATTTCTCTACAATTGCCATCATCACTATTTATCGTAGCAAGAGCCTTACGCACCATACGTTTTAACTCTTTCATACGTTGACACTGATACATTCCATTATGCTTCAAAGGAACAAACACATTCACATTTACAGGGATTTTATTAATGAAATCCAACTCCGTTAATGATAGATGATTAATTACGATATGTTCGTCCTTAACACCGGCCTCAGATTTGTCTTTATATATGGCAATTCCAGTACCGGCAGCTTCTATCGCTTCATATACGAAATCTATTACATCAAATTCATCCATAAACTAGATTTTTTCAAATACCCTAATCAATGCCTTACGCAAATACTCCTGACATTGGATATATCCCGTAGTAGCCACATCTTTTCCTTTGGCTTCAACATGAACCGCATATTCCATACCGGCAACACCAATCAGTACGTAACCGCCTTGATAAGCCAAAGAAATATCTTCGGCCAACTGTCTGGCTTTGGAAATACCAGTATCACCGTCATTCCCTTTACCGCTTTTCTCAAAGTTTTCAGAAACGGTTTCTCCATCCATAGCTATTATATAGCCTACAGAAGAACGAAGATTGCCTGTGCGGTCTGTATAGTTACCCGATTTACGGGCCACTTCTACAAATTTTTCTCCGGCTGCAGAAAGTAATTTAAAAATCCTTTCTTCTGCTCGTTCTTGGAATTTGTCAAACCAGCGGTCTATATCCGCATCCGAAAACAAAGGCGTTAGTCCTGATTTCATACATTTATAATTGAATGGGATTGATACGGTTCCCAGCAAATTATATCCACATCAACATTAAGAGAAGGAACTTGTAAACGCAAATATTTAACATCAATATCAGGACGGACTTTAGTATAGAAATAGCCATGTACTTGCTTTTCGTCGCCAAGGCTGTTTTTCTTCATAACTATACGCCCATCACTAACGGAATCATATCTTCCCTTTACTGACAGAGTTTTTGTTTCTCCATCAACCCACTCACCATTGACTAATTTTCCGCCAATTTCATAAGTTATCAAGGCAGTATGAGGATATCTGGTTACCATGCGTTCCTTGCCCTTCCCCTAATAATGATTTTCTTTCCTAATTTGGCAGCCTTTTCAGGCTCCCCGTTCTCAATATATAACTGCTTTGCAGTCTGTATATAGTAAGAGCGGGGATGAGAGACAGATAACTTGTTTTCCGTGAAATCCGGAGAATTTATCAGCATGGCATACGTATCAGCGACACATAGACCAACTTGCTTTATATTATCAGTAGTACATTGTTCTTCGGGATTAATACCACGCTTTACAAATACTACCTTTTCCAAGAAGCCTTCCATATCTCCAATAGAGGGATATTCCAGTATCGTTTCTCTGATTGTTGCCATAACTGTATTATTCTTCGTCACCCGGTTCTAAGTTTTCATCATCCACTTCCTGACCCAAGAACTTAGCAGGAATATTATCCGTACCTTCTGTTGCTTCGTCAGAAGGCCATTCCTTACCGTCAGTCTGCAAGATATACATAGCTTCCGGGTCATTGACTACAGGAATTGCATTAGCTTCAGCCTTGGTCCACTCCTTGAACGGCTCTTCAGTAGAGAATTTTGTAACCAAGATAAAGTCTTTCTTTACCATGATTGCTTTCTTCTTCAAAGACTCCGAATTTTCAGCCATAATAGGACCGTGCTGGATATTACCAACATTCAAATCCTCAAGGAAGCAGATACGGTGCTTCTTCCATGGGCAAACAGTAGTACGTTTGTGGTTTGCATCTTCAATACGCACAGCCGGATTGATAGTGATAATCTGTGCCGGATATTCTTGTTCAGCCAAATACTCGTTAATAACCTTCTTGGTGATAACGAGCTTCGATGTCTGGTTAATCCAGCCCTTAATCTTATCCAAAGTTGATTTCTGCTTCTTCAATAAAGTGAAATCAGACGTCAGCATAATGATGTATCGCAGACTTACCCCCTTGGCACTTGCTGCAGAAAGGACATTTTCAATATCTTGCAAACCGTCAGCTTTTGCTGCATCAGTCCAGTCTGCTGAAGATTTCTTTCTGTTATCTGCCGGCATACCACAACCTACAAATTCAGTGGTTACAATGCCATTATTATTCTTTGCTGACAAGTTGAAACCTGCACGGCTCATATACTGCATAGCCCACCACTCCATACGGCCACGCACTGCATTATACACAAAATCCTGATCTTTGAAAGCAAGATTCAGCAACTCCATTTGCTCTGCATCTCCTTGCGCATCACGTTCTAGATTCTTATATTCCTGATAGTCGCTTTCGTTCATACCACGCTTTACGGCTGTTTTTGGAATATCGCCGGACATTTTGCTGATTACTTCCCGCGTCTTCTCCGGAGCGGAAGAATCAAAAGAAACGACATCGGCAATTACCGGAGCACCTTTCTCTCCAACCAATGTTTCCCATTTCAAGCTTGTAACTCTTTTGGGAGTAAAGAAATTAGGGTAATACATTGGTTTTACATGGCGCGAGTTTAAACGGGCGCTCATGTTTTTCTTGTTTACTTGTTTAATTAAACTTCTTTCCATAAATCAATTATGATTTCTTGTTTACGAATCTGATTAACGACATCAAAGCCTTCAAGCCTGCATCGATAGGGAAGGGCATATTACCTTCACTAATGGTTCCACGTACCATTAAGCCGCATGATTGGTTAGCAACAGTCAAATCAACTTTTGACAAGGTTATCACCAACTCAGATGAACTTGTAACAAGGGTTGCCTTTCCTGCCGTACTCTTCTCTTTTACCCCGACTAATACTTGACCGACCTTTGCTGCGCCAATCTTGGCTTCAAGAGTAATAACATCATATCCGTCATTACTCTTGTCTATGGCTGTAATCTTATCGGATGCACCTTTCAAATCCCCTCCAACAGTAACAAAATCCCCAATAGCAAACAGATGGCTTTTATTGACTTTTACAGTTGTTCCCTCTGCTTCCAAGGCTTCTGTAACCAAAGCAGTCTTGATTACACGATACCCTCCATTTTCATCTTTGCCGACAACACAATATGGCGGCAATTCGTCCAATGGCATACCATCAAAAATCGCAGTTCTTAAATCAGCGCGAACAATGGTACCGCCACCGACAACATCCTCGAGCATTTTTATGACCGCAGGATGGTACTGAAATTCTTTTTCTTTCTTAAAAAACATAGCTACAATGGATTAATTATTAATCAATACCGAGACTGGCAACCCCGTTGGAATCCCCAGTACCCTCATCTTTATTCATGATTTCCAACCATTCCTTTTCTGTCCGGTCTTTGGGCTGTGCTACATACGGGCGATAATTGCCTGCATCCACTTCATCGGATATTGCGCTTTGGCGAATTTCCTTATATTCTTCTTGAAGCTCCTTAATTTGGTCTTCTACAGATGTTTCGGAATTTACATCAATACGCTTAAACCATTTTTCCGGCAAATTGGCTGTATCAAACAATGCCTTAGCAGACGCGTTTTTGCCGGAATCGGAAACAGTTTTTGTTAAGGTGGAAATATTATCCGTTAAGGTCTGGATTTGCTTTTGCTGGGCTTGAAGCATCTTTTTGAAAACAGGTGGAAGATCATCCAAATCATCATCTACATCATCGTCATCGTCGTCAACGACCGTTTTGTTTTTCTTCCCTTTTTTGCCCTTTCCCTCTATAGGCTTGCCATCTTTCAGACCATGCTTCTTTTCATATTCAGCAATAGCATTATTGATAACATTCTGATTGTTCTGCTCGCTTGCTTCCAAATCCGGAAGAATGTTATCCTTAAAAAGAGAGACATAGTTTTCCAGATTTTCCTCGCTCTCAACATTAAATAAGGCTTTTACCTTTGCAGCATATTTCTCTGGAATACCTGCTTTCTTTAAAGCTTTTTTAATTGCAACTAAAATTTCCATAGTCTTTTTGCTTTAAAATATATTGGAGCGGGATTTTTACCATAAAAAAAAGGCTACCCGCACCCGGATAGCCTATATTCAAATAAACTCTAAATACTAATCTTCATCGTCTTCGTCATCATATCCGCACATGGCATCCTGCTCTGCCTGCATACGGTCACACAAGAAATAATAATTTTTATATCCCGCTTCCTTTTCCTCCATACTAGACTTAGCCCAATTTACGGAAGCCATCATTGCTTCATTACTTTCGTCATACTCTCCAGCTTCATAGGCCTTGAGAATCCTTTCTGACCTTTCCTTCCAATATTGGCGAAGTTCATCTGTGACTTCAGGAACTTTTGGTTTTTCGTTCATAGCTCTTTTAATTTTATGTAAACCTCATCTGCCTGCTCCAATATTGAGACAATCTCAAATCTCGTATCAGTTGCAAAGAGAATCTCGTATTGGTTCATCTCTACAAATTTACCGTTAAATTCCGAGATTTCCGATATATCCTTTCCATTTTTACCCTGAATCGTAAAAATTACACTCACTTCATTTCTTTTCAAAGGGCGATATTTAGCGAACTGCCTAGCTATTTCCGTGGATTTGCTACATGATGTAAATATCTTGTGGGAAACCTCTTTTTTATCCTTATACAAAGCTTCGTATTCCTTTCGCTTTATTATAGTACCACGATACGTAATGCCTTTAAATGTTGGCAACAAATTCAACCCTTCACGAATTAGTGTTGCGGCTGCTTTATTAAACTCGCTAAGATTGTCATTATACAACTGCTTATTTAATTGTCGATAGTTGCCTCCGGCTTTAGTATAATGATGTATAGCGGCCAACCTTGTATTAGAAATATTCGAATATTCCTTTGAAAGAAAATCAATAGCACGCTGCATTGATACAGATGTGCTTCTTGTACGGGTAAACTTCTTTTCTTCCAATGTATAAATATTGGTTTTCAACTCTCCAAAGAACTGCCGGTTATCACGAATAAAATAGGGTTCATTGCTCCATCCTTTAGCCCTTTCAAGGTTCTTGTTTACCCAAGCTTTAGCCGATTGAGGTATATCTTTCACAACAAGTTCTTCCGGTATCGTATCATTTACCAAATACTCGGCCAAATCTTCCGGTTCCATAACTATTGGAGTCGCATAACAAATGCAAAACGGATGAAACCCTGTGAATTTAAATGTTTTCGGATATTTGCCAACCATCGAATCACAAAGTGCACACGGTCCTCGATTACTATCAGACCGTCTTATCTCTATGCCCAAAACAAAGTCCTGACCATTCCATCGTTCATAATCTGCTGCACGATAAGCCATATTGGTTGTCGTAGAGGATAATCGCAATGCGTTCATACTTGCACTACGGTACACACCTTGACCAGGATGATAATTTTTCATAGGCTGAGATAAAATCAGTTTCCCATTTGCATCACGCACACGCCTAAAACGCTTGTCCGGCTCTTTAAGAAGTTGGCGCACATCCCGGCCTATCTGCCCGGCATTACGGCCTACCGATACTCCGGATGCAAGATAATACTCCAGTTGCTCTTTTGCCAGCTCCGCAATATTCCACACACGGTCAGATAAGGCATTTCCCCTAATATCCATACCTTTTTTTAGCTGTAACATAGCTTTGGCATTATGAGCAAACAGCCCTTCTTTTATAGCTGTACTGATAGCCAATCCCTCAATATACCTTGAAATAAAATCATCATTCTTTAGTTCAGAACGTTTCCATGCGTCCATTTGAAATTGAGTAATATTGGCAAGTAGGTCAGATTGTAACTTTACCAACTCCCTATCAATACGTTTTTCTATTGACTGATTTCTTACCCATACACTATCTTTCCCCTTATCTGCCCATTGTTGAAGATAAGGGGAAATAGCAGCAATAAAACGATTAAAGATAGCTGTTATATCATTTTGCTGCACCAACATTTTTTGCAAATGCTGACTATCATAAAAGGAAAGCCCTTTACGTTTCATCATTCATCTGGATTAGCAGGAAATGTAGCACCAAAAGGATTGCTGTTTTGTGCCATTTCTTTTTCTTCTTTCTTCATGGTTGCAGTCTCTTGCTTGGCATTCTTTGTATAAGGAGATTCTGCAGTAATGGTCTCTTGCGAATTAATAGGTTTATTACCGTTTGCAATAGCCAAGTTCTGCAAAATTTCCGTAAGGTTCTTTGGCAAGATTGAACCGAACTTCACCTCGAAATAATTTCCCTCTATTGCGCCAGCGTTTTTGATATGGGAAATACGGGCCATACCAGCCTGCACGATTGCCACACAACGCTGTACCACCGGACCGAATATTTCCATCTGTTCCGTAGCTTTTATCTTTGCGTCAATAGTCATAAACTCACGAGCCACTCCGGATAAATCACCTATACCGATAAGGTTGTCAAAGGAGAGGTCAGGGCAAGAAGCACCGGAAAATATCTCATGCCTTTCGTTTGCGATTTCCTCTTTCTGAGAATCAATAGACTGCTGCCAGGATAAATATTCTGCATCACCATGATAAGCAGTTCCGGTATCCGGGTCCACTTCCATGGAAAAATTCAACTCCTTTCCCACCGTTTCCTTTGAAGGTAAATTGGTCTGGCCGTAAGTCTTTAGCATAGGGTCTCCAAAATAGTCATTAGTATCTGACATTCGAGAAAGGCGCATTTCATACGCATCCATAAGAACTGCTATATCTTCCCAGTCCGGTTGGTCTACTTCTGCATAGACAACTGGAATTTTCCCGAATAGATTCTTATCCTTTGTTATAACCCACTGCCCATCATTGATTCCGGTTATAATCTCATTAGCGGTATAAATCTTCACGCATTCACAACTTCTGCCATTAACCATAGCTGTGTATTTATGAATGAAGCCATCCATATCATCATCATCGTCAAAATGCGGGTAAAATTCATTGGTTATATTATCATCCTTTGGTGTTGATAATATTTTGGCTTTTAATACGACTTCTTTTTTTAAGATAGGATTTCCATCCTTATCCATTCCCTTAATATTGCTTTTCGTTACAGGATAAAAGACAATTGCCCCTTTGGTTTCAGATAGTACAATACGAGCAAATCTCATAAAGACTGATTTCATCTTAAGCTTACGGACAAATACCTGCTTGAAGTCTTGCAAGCTATCATCATCCATATTATCTGCCGATACAATCATATCCCCACCGAACAAAAAAGCTGCTGCTGTACGTACTATCTTCTTTGGGATATTAGTTACAATCTTAGCAACCGGCACAGTCTTATCTTCCAAACGTTTTGGTTTTTCTTCGCCAGTATTTGGGTCTGTTTCAAACTCTGTATCTGAATATACAGCCACTTTTTTAGGTTCACGGAAACCTACTGAAGTTTTACGACGGCGGCGTTCTCCGTTATATTCCTCCAAATATTCTTTGGGGTCTCTATCTTCTATGGTATCTACACATAAATCACTGACTATTCGAGAAAAGTCGTCATTACTCAATATTTCGGATATTCCTGGCATATACTTTTCTCTTAAAATATATCCTCCTATTGTATTTCACAACTATAAATTCCCTACCAGACATACAAAAACTCTATTCTTCAAAAAAGAAGAATATGAAAAGACTTAAAAGAATAACCAATACAATCAAATGGTTCTTATATCAAGAACAAAGTAGAGAAAATCTATTATTATGGTTTATTTGGGATGTAATCACAACATTCTTTATGTAGTAATTTTATCCGCGTCCTACTTTGCGCGTTGTTTTTTTGAAATTCAGTCCGATTGACTCGGCAAACTCTGCAAGAATGGTGCATCCGTCCGGTGCATCATCATGAGCATTATCCCCCTCACGCTTATAGTTTGTAAGAGCTTTCATAAAGCGTCCGTAGTCAGAGCCTTTAGTGTATTCTGTTTCATCAAGAAATGCGCAATGCTTTTTTATCCAGCCGGCTTTCATCAGAATACGAGTTTCTTTATGCTGAGTAGTAGGACGCGCTTGGATAAGACAGGACTTTCTTTTCGTGGTAACAAGTTTACGCACATTGATAGCAAATATACGCCCACCATTGTTTGACTCGATACGTAACTGGTCGCATTCGGTATCTATCACCATTTGTGCCAAATGTGGCTCTGTAACTTCCACCGGGTCTTTTGTAAACAACACATCCGTAATGAAATATTTCTGACCGAATACCTTTGCAAACGGAGCGCAAAAATCATCATCCCCCTTATCGGCCGTATCACACGCACCGATAACACCATCCGGCCTTTTACCTGCAATATCAGCAAGTTTAAAACGCATAAGAGAAGACTTCGGAAATAATAATCCTTTCGCCTCAAACGGCTCTTGCATATACTCGGCCATCCAAATGCTTTCATCCGTTTCCGAGCGTAATTCAAGGTAATATTCGGTCGTGTGTACATCTTCACAGAAGGACCGTTCGTTTTCATCAAGAGCAGCAATACGGATGATTTCATTATATTTCCCTGCTTCTTCCAAACGCCCAAGTACATCATTAGCAGACCAGCGTGTACCAATGTCAATAAGACAACAGTTACCCTCTATACGAGAATCATGCGTACCTTGTTTCCATGACCATACTTTTTCATTATTGTTATCGGATAAGGCATCTTCCAAGCTCTTGTACAAGTCGTCCGTCATGGCGAGCATGGACGCACCAAAACCGATAACAGTTCCACCAACACCACCGCCAAAATAAGAAACCTGACGGGCTCCCTCAACATTCCAGCTCTTCACATTCTGTTTATCACCTTTAAGATAAATATCCGGAAATATTTCATGAAAACGTTTGGACTTCACAATATCACGGGCATCATAGGAAAGTTTATTGTACAATGTATCAGAACAACAGTTACGCATAACTGATTCTTCCGGAAAATGCCCAAGCATCCATGCGATAAACAAAGATGAAATATAAGACTTTCCTGCACGTGGCGGCATACTTACTGCAAGGCGATAGATTATGCCGGCAGAGTATGAATCATATACACGCATAAAAGCTTCTGCAACTTTCTTCAGGAATAAACGCTTTGCAAAAAACTTCGGGTCATAGTATAAACAGAAAGCCCAGAAATCTTTCTGAGCTTCCCGCTTGCGAAGAATTGTTACTGCCTTCGCACGCTTTATAAGAATTTCCCGGTTGCTTTTACTCTTGTTCGCCACGTATTATAGCTATTAACTGTTCATCGGTCATACTTTCAAGTTCATCACCTAAATTCACATTGGTATCAACTTCTTTACGGTCGCGCCATTTTTCCGGCTGTCGGTTCTTCAACCAAAATATTGCAGCCGTTGTGTCCGGTGGATAATGTTCTATATACTCCTTTTGGTCAGTTATACGCCCATCAGATGTAGCGAATTTAGTTGCTTTGCATGAGTAACCAATAGCACGATTATACAAGCGAGAAGCTACATTGGCATCAGCCAAATTCTTTCCTTTTTTTAAGGACTCAAGAAATTCAGGATATTTCTTTTTCCAACTATTGATTGTCTGTTCTGAAACAGAGAAGAATTCAGCAATTTCTTTATCTGTCGCACCAAGCAGACAGAGTTTAAGAACTTGGTCGGAATACTCTTCTTTGTAATCCGATTTACGTCCTCTTTTCTTTTTTTCTGCTGAATTCTTCTTTTCTGTCATAACCAATAACTAACCAAAACTGACAAATTGAAACAACTCATCCTTTAATTCGGGTAAGCCTCCATTATCAAAATAGAAAGAAGAACGCATTTTTCCCTGTTTTTTTACCCCACGCATGGTTTTACACAAGTGTTCTCCCTCCAATACTACACCTATAGCTAAAGGTGGATATTCATCACCAAGTGCATTTCTTATCATATCAACAATATCTTGCGCCAATCTTTCTTGTATCTGTAAGCGGGCAGCGCAGTAATCTACCACACGGGCCACTTTGGAAATGCCAAGAATCTTTCCTTTAGGATTAGGGATATATGCAAACCAATACTTACCAAAGAAAGGCATCATGTGATGCTCGCACATAGAATAATATGTACCGGAATCAGACACAACACTACCACAAGATAAACCATCCTTGCCATTCGGGAATACAGTAATCTTTGGCTTTTGTTCAGGGTCATATCCACGAAATATCTCTTGCCACATCCTTAAAATACGATCCGGAGTGCCAACAAGTCCTTCTCGATTAGGATTCTCACCAATGTACGAAAGGATATTTCTTATCGCACATTCAATATCTTTTGGGTCTGCAAGCTTAGTTTCCATTTGGGATGCTTTTTAATATAATCAATAACTTCTTCTGTATTTTGACAAGAGCATGGCTGTAAATAATACACGGCTGCTGTCATTTCTTCATAGGTTGACAAATCCTGCCCAGTATAGACCACTTTTATTTCATGAGGATTAACAACAATAGCATTACTACCTTCTTTCGGTGAGCAAGTTACCCAATCTATATTATTCGGTAAGGAGCGCGTCCCGTTAGTTTCTATACAGACATATTTACCTATCCGATGCAGACGGTCTACAAACTCCCTATCAATCCAAAGCGAAGGTTCTCCGCCCGTCAGTATGACCATCACTGCCGGATATTTCCCTACTTCCGACAAGATTTCCTCATCGGACATCAAAATTCCGTCTTCATGCTGCGTATCACAGAAAGGACATTTCAAATTACATCCGGAGAAACGGACAAAAACAGCCGGGGTTCCGGTATGATAACCTTCCCCCTGTATGCTGTAGAATATTTCATTTACCTTTTTCATACCATGCTATATTGTTTTCCGACTCCTGCACCATTACTTTAAAACAAGCCGGAACTTGTTCACAAATCCATCTTGCCATATTCTCCGCTGTCGTATTAAATGAAAGCACTTCATTTAAGTTACGGTGGTCCAACTGTTCCTGAATCTTTTGTTTTATGTGAGTAAAATCTACAACCATACCATCATCATTCAACTGTTTTGCCCGACACCAAACCACGATTATCCAATTATGCCCATGTAAATTCTCACATTTGCTCTCATAAGACAACTTCAAACTATGTGAAGCTGATATTTCAATACGTTTTCTAACTGTGTACATAATAACTATTTATAAAATGACAATACCTGCATTATTTCATCTTCTTCTTGTTTCCGACCATAAGTTCCGGATTCTATCAAAGGAAGAATTTCTTTTCTGATGTAAGATACATTCCTATCTATAATATCTTCAGTAAAAGGATAGCCATTCAGGGCAAAGGCTATAAACTTGCGGAAACACGGTTTACAACTCCAACATTCTTTCCCATGCTCCGGAGTATAACAACTGAACGATGAAGAAAAGGCCTCATCCATATCGCCACCTTGCGCAATAAAAGCCCTAACGAGTTCAGCCTTTGTGTATCGCTTGAAATCCAGATTTATTTTGATTTTCCTTTCTTCCGTCCAATGCTGTTTCTGATAAAGATAGTTCAATAACTGCTCATAGATATCAGCAAATACCGGAGATTTGTCAAGCACCCGGTCCCCGGCCGTAGCACCTAAACAAATTTCATTCCCATAATTAGTGGCAATCCCGATAAGGTACATATTCCGCAACGGAATTATCTTATCTTCCCGTTCCCACTTGGAAAGGTCTAGTTTCTCCACTACAACATCAGCAGGAAGGCGCTTTATTTCCTCTTGTGAATACTTTGTGCCCATATCCACGTATAATTTCACATCAGGCTTCCAAATCTTGTCTATAAGCCAGCTATCCATGCCCCCTGAATATAGGAGGACTTTCTTTTCATAAGAACTCTTCTGCATACTTTTGAAATTTTATCCATTCATTAAAATTATGTCTATTCACCAAATCATGATGCCTGGCTCTCATCCCTTTTGGCGGATCGTAGCATTGCATCTGACCGTTATCAAACTTATATATCTGTCCATATCGGGCACCGGATAGCCATGTCGTACTATCAACACTATCAAACTTAAGGTATGGAAGATACTTGGAACTTGTAAAGCCAAGCCCATGAATACGGATGCCGGCACTATGAGCCTGGTCTATAAACCATTTCAGAATCATAGGATTCTGTCTGATTCTTCTACCTTCTTCCATTGCGGAAGTCGTACCGATAGCCACATAAGGATATTCTTCACACATACGTAGAAAATAATCCCTTTTTCTTGAAGCATGCCACACGGGAATAGGTTTCCGCCCTGTCTTGTCTTCCAAGTAACGACGGTAATATTCAACCTTACGCAACCCGACAACAACATCAATATCAAGCTCAAAAAACTTTTGGATATTATTTTTGAGAATGAAATCAGCATACTTCCTTACATAACTATCCCAGTCAAATCCATCATTCTTTCCAGAAAAGGCAGAAAAAGCGCCACTATCAAGAATATGCTTTTCTTGGAGCACATAGTTGCCATATCTGCCGGATTTGTGTTCCCAAAAGGAACTAAGAAGATATATATCCGATGTATCCATGCACCATCTTCTGGCACATGGCTTATACCCAGCAAGATAAAGAATCATACCTCTATCTCTTTGTTACAATATGGACAAACCAATACTTTCTTTTTATGCTCTACCTTATCAGCACCTTCAAAGAAGCCCTCAATATCGGTAGGAATTTCATCAAATGGCAGGTCCATATTCCAATCATTGAGTTCTTCCAAGCAGAAATCTTCTACAATAGCGGCAAAATTAAATTGGGAGGAATCGGAAGCACGATTGTCAGCCAATGCCAACAGCTTCCTCTTTTCGTCTTTTGTTGATAGGTCGGTTCTCTTAATAGCGATTAATTCCGTACCGTCAGACTCGATAACACGCACTTTTAACCCAAGTTCCTGGGCTTGTTCATAGACACCATTCCCGGCAATGACAATATCGTTTTTATCCACAAGAATAGAACGTCCGGCCCCACACTCCGTAAGGCTCTTACGAATAAGACGTTTGTTTTCTTCTCCATGAATACGATAATTGCGGGGGTCTAACTTAATCTCACTTACTTTAGACATAGCAATTTCGTTTTTCGATTAAAATATAGACTCCCCTGCAATTTTCTTTCGAATCAGTTCCTGTACTTTGTTATAGATTTCATAAAGCTGCTTTAAAGATTCCTTTCCCGGCCAGTCCGAAAAATTTGCATCTTCAAAAAAACGATATTCAAAGACCCTTCGCGCCAAAGGACTCAAGTCCAAATCCTGCAATATATCGCGTACCTGATGGAAACGACTAAGAAGAAGTTCGTTCTTATCAACCGATTCTTCTTTCACATCCTCAATTTCCAACCGCGAATAGTCCACGTTCTGATCCACCGGCATTGGACGATATTTGCTCCGATAAGGTGAAGTGTCTGAAGTTACATTCAGTTTTATCATCTTCAACACAAAGAAATCCAATTCCGTACAGCCGTTTTTCTTTGCGGAAAGAAGTTGCTGCAGTTTAGCATCATCCTTTTGCAGCAAAGAACAAAGCACCTCATTCAACACATCGTTAGCCTCATCCGGAATACCGGCCAAGCCACAATGATAGACCGCATAGTCCAACCAGCGTTCATATCTCCGTCCTATATATTTTTCTACTAATGCACTTGCCATAAGCTATAAAGTTGTTATCTTTGTGTGTTCTAAGAAAGCTTTATAGCTTACTGGCGGTCGGTAGTGGTGTATCGGCCGCTTTTTTTATGCCTTATCTTTCTTCAATTCCGCAAGAAAAGCGTCCGCTGTTTGTACGCATATCCTGATATGTTCTTTTATGATAACTTCCCTCTTAATGTCATCAATACCCGTCCATTTCAGGAACAGCTCCTTTATGAGTTCATATCTGCGTTGTTCCCAGTCTATAACCTTTTCAAATTCGAGTGCTGTAGCCGGTAGCGTCCGACCGTCATTCGTACGGTATGCTCCACATGAAATATTCATCGTACCTAAAGAATTAACCTCCACTGTTTCTCCGGTCGCTTTTAATATCGCTTTCATAATTTTGCTATTAGATAATTTAAATACCAATACAATCCAAAGTAAAACACCGTACAAACAATCACAGTAGCCATAATCCAAAATGCTAACAGCCTATATCTTTTATCTTCTTCCATCTGTAAAGTGTTTCATTCTCCATTTCTTAAATTCATGCTCACGTTCCGATAACCGTTCACAGGTCCTATCATAAGGGTCTGATTTATATCTGGAAGCTTCATTTATAGATTCCTCCTCGGCTGCACCACAGCGTTCGGAAAAATACCTGCGAAACCACCCAAGTATTATCTGCCCGTCCAATCGGTCATATAAATTGCCGTAATAGCCGCTTTTGGCGCGCTTAAAGAGCAAATTTATATCTGCTATAGTCAGAAACTTATAATCCTGTAAGATTATCATAGCAGTTTCAAAAGTTTGGGCATCCGTCATCTTCTTGCCTACATTCACAAACTCACGCAGATTAACAAGCCATCCCTCCAAGTATGCTTGAAGGCAATCATAACCGTATGCTTGCTCTATCTCAATCAACGCTGGTGTATTGGCACTAAATACAGCCGGATAAGAATTAACCGCCCTGCATGCCACCTGTACCGCTGGAACCGAGAATTCTCTCAAGAATGTTTCTTTTGTAATCGTCGCTAACATTCGAGTTTCCTCCGGCTGCCGTACCGCCACCAGTTGCCTTTCTGTATTTTCCATCTTCCATATCCTTTTTTGCCCATTTTCGGAATGTCAAATTTGCGCTGACGTATTTCTTCAACAGCTCACGGTAATTGTGCATGGAGCGCAAGGTATTCTCGATTACCTCAATGGGGAAATCTTGTTTTATCCGTTCAAACTGGGCTTCTGTAAACGGCTCCTTCAATTTACCCACATTAGGAGCGTTTGCATCAATCCAAGCCTTGAACTTTTTAAAATTCTCACTCTCGGGGGGAGGGGGTTCCTCGCGCGTGCGCGTAATACTCCCATCCTCTCCTTTACTCTCCTTTCCTTTCCTATCCTTTCCAGCAGGAATATTCTCTACCGTTCCCGATTCTTCGGGAATATTCTCGAATGTTCCCGAATTTCCTGTTTGGGCGGAAAGAAGAGCCTTTTCTATAACTTCTTCCGGAATTTTTGACTTTTGCGGTTTGTCGATGCGTTCGCTGGAAAAGTCCATCACGTAGTAGCTTTTGTTCTCGTATGTAAAAGGTACAAGGACGGAGTTCTCAATCAGCTCTTTCAGCCACCCAGAAACCTGCTGCTTACGAATGTCTTCGCGGGCAGGAAAAACTTTCGACTTAATGATAACCTCATTCGCAAGAATGACACCGCTATCATCAGCAAAGTTTTTCATGCCGATATAAAGCAGCCAAGCAGGAAGAGATACATTCGAAAATCTTTCATCTTCCCAAAATTCCGGAACTATAGTTCTAATTCTTGGCATTATTACACTATCTAATTATGCAACCTTCTTTAGGCACTTCTGTATCAAATTCATATTATTATTCACCAGCTTTACTATGCTATCATGGTATTCTGTGTTTTTATTGCAGACACCACGGGACTGAACTATACTGAACGTTTTTAAATTAACTTCAACCGTTTCAATATGCTTCTTGCCTATCCGGGCAGAAAGGATAAGAGAATCCTTCTTCTTGAAATATTCATTTGAGAAGACACAATGGTGCATGATTTCTCCTTCCTGCTGAAATTCCTCAAGGCTTTTCAACGGTATCACTACTATCTTACCATCCGACAGTTTCAAATCAAAGAATTTCGATTTCTCCTTAATGTAGTCTTCGGCATACTTCTTAAGCTCAAGTAAGCGTTGCATATCACGTGCCTTGCGTGCCTTTTCATCATCACGTTTTTTCTTTGCCACATATAAATCATGAGCTCTTTTCAGATTCGTAGGGCAAACATAGTAAGCGTTATGCAAGTCTTTATGATAACGTGTCAGCAAGTCCAAATAATCAAACCACATCGAAGCATCCTTTATCTTATACTTGTTCCGAAGACAGATTTTTATAGAAGGCCAATAGCTGCTCACTTTATAACGAAGACTGTACCAATGGCTCAATAAATCATACCGCTTTGCTTTAAGAAGCGTTTCGAGTTTAGGATTAACAGGAATGGCATTAATTGCATCAAGAAATGACAGTCCATGAAGTCTGTAATCTATTCCCATCCTTGTGTATTGCGGTTTGAATACAGAATCCGGATGGTATTTATCACAGCAAACATCATTATCTTCGATATAATAATACGATCCCACAGTCTTGTTACGAATTTCAAGATTTCCACACCAACCACTACAGCCTGTATTTCTTGCAAGAGCCATCACTTCCCGTTTTCCATCGTCTTTAATCCAATGTTGAAGCACTTCCCGAATAAAATAATGAGGCTCTCTGCCTTCACGATAATAAGCATATAGTTCAAAGCATCGGATAACCTGGAACTCTTCACATATATCTGCCTTTCCTATCCTTATAAATTGCTGATTAGTACGTTTCCTCGACCATTCTATTTTTAAGGATGCACCGCAATGAGGACAAACGGCACGCTTGCGATTTACAAGTTCTGTAGAAAAACGTTCTCCACATTCCATACATACGACACGGGACTTGGTAGCATATCCTATATGGTTCAGACAATCATTATTAGCCCACTCAGTCATCATACTTTTTATATCGGGTAGCTGGCTACTCAAACCAACTACCCTAAATTGTAATTTCGTTCTCGGTTTCATAATCCTTCAAATAATGAGAATTGCAAAGAAGATGATTCGTTTTTCTTTCCTTTACGCCTGCTATTCATTTTTTCCGGACAACCGGTTTCTTTTTGAGGTGCAGCACCTACATCACTTTTAGGTGCCTGAGAGGTGGCTGCTTTGTAATTGGTCTGCTTACTAACCTTAATGTCATCTTCATCATAGTAGTGTACTGCAAGACCGAAAACCTCATCGTCAGACATACATACGGCATTACCACGTTTCTTTGCTTCGCTGACAATGTAGTCAAAACATTCGTCTATATTCTTATTAGGTTTCGCATATACACTAGCGAAAAGAGGGTCATTCTTCGCCCGTTCTTCCAAATACGATTGGATGATCTGTTTGGGTGTTTTAGTTTTTTCCATAGCATTAATTATTTATAGACATCGGCATTAATAAGTAAGTAAGGCTGCGTTCTTCTTCATCGCAGCGAGATAAAACAGCCGCTCTTGACGGGTCCGTCATGGATATAGAAATGTCTTCTGAGGGAATACTATTCACAAGTTCTATCAAGAAACCGCTCTTAAACCCTATCTCAATGGCTTCACACCCATCCTGCAAAATCACAGTTTCTTCCGCAGACTTGGAAAAATCGAAATCATGGGCAGTTATAAGCAGGGAGCTCTTATCGAATTTTAGGACAACCAAAGAGGAAGAGATATTGCAGAATACCGAAACACGCTTTAAAGCCGCCAATAAGTCATTTCTTTTTAGAACTACTCTCTTGGACTGATTTTGAGGAATGACCGCTCGGTAATTGGGATATCGTCCTTCTATCATTCGGCACACAAGCCGATAAGAGTCAAAATCAAACTGAACATTAGTTCTATTCACTTTTACTTCCAATTCCAAGCAATCTTCCGGAACCAGATTGGAAAGCAATTTTGCAAACTTGCTCGGAAGAATAAATCCGGCGCGTTCCTTACGTGTATATGAAGCCGGCAGTTCAACCATTGCCAACCGACTGCCATCTGTACCTACATAAGAAGTCTTTTCCAAATCTATGTCAAAATAGACTCCGTTCATCGTAGGACGAAGTTCGTCATTTGCACTGCAGAACTGAACTTGGCGAACCCCATACAGCAAGTCATTACCTGATAGCAGAAACGAATGACTACTATCATCAATATTCATTTCCGGATATTGCTTGCCATCCTCAATAGGCATGGTGAATTTTCCGTTTGCGTACTTGACTACCATTTCCTTTTCATAAATGGAAATGGCTAAAGGCTGTTCGGACATTTCTTTTAAACCATCCAATAATGTCTTGGCACTTGCCAGAAAAGAACGGTTTACGAAATCCGCCTTGCCATCCACATTGGTAGATATGCGGCCACCTTCCTCACCGGCCGTTACTTGAATAAAGCCTGATTCGTCAATGACAAACAAAAAATTGTCATAAGCCGGCAATGTGTTCTTTGGCTGAATGATTCTGCCTACTGATTTCAGTTTGTCTAATAATGCTGTTTTTGAAACAAGTATTTCCATGTGTCATTTGTTTTATGGCACATAGCAAAGAGAAGAATGTGTTAGAAGTGAAAAATGCTGTTTTCAATATGTTATAAACAGCAAAAGCCGGATAAACTTAGTGTTTTATCCAGCTCGTAACCAATTGCTCGGTGCAAATATAGAAAGAGTTTATTTCACAACAAACTTTTTCAGACTTTTTTTATTCATTTTTCTTCAAAAGGTCCAAAACAGCCCTATTTGCCTTATCGCAAATGGAATAATCAATATCAATATAGATATCCGCCATTTTAAAATCATTGTTCACGTGCCCAAGGCAAAAATCAACATCCGCTTTGGCTATCCCGGCTTTATTTCTTGCTATACTTGCCCAACTATGGCGGGCCCAGTTGGTAGATAGTTGTACCCCTAACCCAAGCTGCTTGGAAACCAGCTTCAGCTCCTTATTGACCGCTTTCAGGAAATTATTATAGTCGGTATATCTCATACGGAAATAAGACAAGAATGTACCATTGCTATAATAATCAAGCAGAGGGCGTAGCTCCGGTTCCACCCTTACAGATAAAGGTACATAACTCTTGTTGTCTATCGTCGTCTCTTTTGAGCGCCTATATTCAACCCTGCCGTAAGTCTCGTTGGCCAAAGAGAAAAAATCTTTCATGTTAATACCCATCAGGTAGAACAACATCATAAAGACATCACGTGCCATGGCTGTACGTGGATTATCAAACCGGGCATCCCTAATCCTTTTAATGGCATCTATCGGCAGGCTTTTCCGTTTCCGTATATACTCCGGTATCACAACACGGGAAAAAGGATTGTTCGGGATACGTATTATATCATAATCTTCATTATTGAAATGCTTCCTTGCTTTATTATACAAAGAACGAATACCGCGAAGGTAATTATTAACTGTGCCCGGCTCCATTCTCCGCTGCACATCAGCAACCCCGTCAACTTTACTCCTCACTATGATTACCCGATTCTCAAGGTATTCTTTAAAACTTTCCAAGGTTTTCGATTTTATATCCTTGGCATCAATACGCTTAGAACCATAGAAAGCTATAAAAGCATTAAGGGATGACTCATACCAATTGGCAGTCTTTCTTTTAACTGTTTTTGTTATAATTCCTCTTGCAAATTCCACAAAATCAATAAATTCACTTTCAGGAGAAGCTATTTTCAATACTTCTTCTTTTAACTCCGAACAGCTCATTTTTGCCGTTCGGGTACTGCCAAGCTTTATATATGCGCCACGATACTTCTGCACCAGATTGGTTATTTCATAGTTCAAATTCTCGCTATTAGCTGATAATGAAGATATTGAACCGTCCTCATTCATCAAATCAGGCTCTATGAAATATTCTGTAGGAATATACTGGGCCGAACTGTTATGATAGACCCTTATTTTAACATTGGTAGTGCCATCTTTTTTCAGATGACGGCCACCTTGAAACACCACTGCTTTAAATGTTGCCATACTTCATTTCCAAAATTGGCAGCATTGCATCGAAATGTTATAAGATAGTTATAAGAAAACCCACCCTTATTTGCATTTAAACAGGCTCAAATAAGAGCCGTTTGACAAAAAAGGACGAGCCGACGCAAAACGCATCAGCTCGTAACCAATAATTATTTCCTTAGTAATCAGTCTCATAGGAGACTTTTGCTCGTGTGGGCGTTGACGGATTCGAACCGCCGACCCTCTGCTGGTAAGGAAGATGATTCGCTACATAATCATTGAACTCCTCCGGATCTTGTATGATAGTATCGATTAGCTTATGAAAATATAAGGTCAACTTTGCCAAGAAATCCCTTTGCCATTCATTGGGAAAATTGTTACCTACTCGGTTTATATATCGAGAATAATTCGCAATAGTAAAATACGAGTGTTTCCTATCCGTGAATTGTATGGTGCGATTTTCTCTGTACCTGGCGGAGCTGACATGATACCATACCGTTTCTCTGGGATTTGACAATTCCCAATCCCGGAGGTATTCTTCCGTGCTCTCATATTCTCCGTCTGCAATCGACGCTTCGCAATCTCCCCATTCTTCCTGAGTAGGGCGGGGCAATTCGATATAAAATCCTCTGTATTCATTGTCACCCATCTCTTCCAGTTGAGCAAATTGCTCCTGAAGTTTAACTAACATCTTCAATGTATCGTTATCAACCACGATTTCTGTATCGCGCCCGCTTCCGAGCTGTTCGAATATCGCAGCATTCAATCCGCATTCTTTTGCCAAGTCTATGAAAAGATGCCTGGTAAAGATTGTCTTCTTATGTCGTTCCATATCTCATTCGTTTTCAATCGTTAAAAATTTCCCCGGATCAAATCCATTGATTACATGCTCGTTTTCAAATGTATATCCCATCTGGTTGCAAATCACTTTTGTACTCCCGATTTCTGTGTCGATATTGGTATGCGAATGTCCGTAAATCCAAGCATTGATCCGGCTGTTAGCGATCAGGTCTCCGTATTCACTGGCAAAGGCACTGTTCAATACGGAACCTTTATGCTGAGGAGCAACAACCTGCAAAGTAGGCAGGTGGTGAGTCACGACCATTATGTGTTCTGCCGTACTTTCGGCAAGACTTTTTTTGATATGCCCTAAACAGAAGTCATGCATCTGATTATATGCTTCCGTTTGGAGCAGTTTCCCTTTGTACATGGTCTGACGGAAATCGTTAAGTCCTTTCCAAACGAAATATTCGTCTGCCGGTTCGATATGCGACCAAAATGTGCTCATTATGAAATCGGTATCGTCTATTCTCAATACTTGATTTTGATAATAACCGACATTCTCTTTGAACATCCATCGCCATTGTAATCCCCGTTCCATCACATCGCAATAATTGTAATATTCATGGTTCCCGGGAACAATAAGAACCTGCCTATAGTTTTTAGATGCCCATTTCCAGAAATTCCCCAAAGGAGCCACTCTGTCTTTCAGATAGAAAATGTCTCCGGCCAATACGAGTATATCGCCCGTTACCGGAAATCTGTTTTGTTTTATGTACCTGCTGTTCTCCCTGAACTCAAAATGCAGATCGCTCATATATTGTATTCTCATATTACTTATTTTTATTTGCTTGTTCAACCTGTTTTTGGATTATCCTCTTTACCTGCTCAAATGAGACCGGAATAAAGTCATTATTATCCACTCCCACATCATATTGCGTCGGGAAAATCATATCCAGCCGTGAAGCGTCTTTTCCCGTATTATTCTTGCTCGTATGCACATGCCCGAACAGTTGCCACATATTCCTGTAAGCACCTCCATAGCAGAGGAACGGATAGTGGTTCAGGTAGATTTTCTGCTTGTCGACCTCTATGTGCATTTGCATGCTTGTCAATTCAAACCTGCTGGCGTACCCTTGCCTGATATTTTTTAGATCATGATTACCGAGAATGAGATAGATTTTTCCATTCAGTCTGTTAAGAATCTTGGTCCATTCATGGGATCCTCCCAGGCAAAAATCCCCCAGATGAAACACGATATCATCTTGACCAACTACCCGGTTCCAATTTTCGATCAGCGTTTCATTCATATCTTCTACATTCTTGAATGGCCTCTTGCAAAAGCCAATGATATTCGAATGATAAAAGTGCGTGTCCGATGTAAAATACACCTTGCTTCCGTCAAACTTGTAATTCATTTTGCTCTCTTTTGTGCACATTGCTGTGCGGTTAATTAAAATTGGTTGTTCTTGTGCTCATTGTACGGAAATGACGGGGGAGGAATTGCACGGAGCAAACAGTCACCAATGGGCATAAAACAAAATAGTTGGAAAGTTCGGTAAGGACTCTCCAACTATTCTGTTGTTTATTTTAAGATCAAGATACGAGCATCTATCGCATCTTATCTCCTATATCTGTTCGTTGGAAAGTATTTATGATATTCTCTGGCGTTTCAATGCTCCAAACATGAAGAACATACGACTGAACTTCGAAGCATTTGTTGCCTCGAATTGTCGTTTGGGATAATATGTTCATTCTATTTTGCTGCATTGTAAATTTTCAAAAGAGGCGCAAATGTACAGAATAATTTCGCAATACTCCAAATATTTTTCAGTGAATTCTTCAAATCACCCTATAAAAATCACTGTGAGACTTAAGAGGATGTTCAATATGCCATGATTCGAATACTTCGCAATAATGGTTGGGAATATTTATCAAATGTATTATATGAAATCTTATTGGTGATGATTTCTGCTGTTATATTCAAATATACCAATCGATTGATTATCAGAATCTATTTTGGCTGAAAAAACAATTCAGTTCTATTCGAATATTATCTGTAATTTGGATAAGTTTTAGTGGTACTGATAAAATTTGCCTATTTATCACTGTTAAATTGTATGAGGGACAGAATTTTGTCCCTTGTATCCGTTCAGGGAACAAACGGGGGACAAAATTATGAAAAATTGATACAATACTTTATTATTCCTTTGCATTTAATGTGTTGATTATCAATGTTATCTAAGTTGGACTGTTTCTTCTTTTACTTTCTATTGTATATTGTGTAATATGCTGATAATCAATCAGTTATATGCAACTATTTGCCGATGCAGCATATTTACATCACTGATTATCAGTGACTGTTCATTTTAATCGGTACAACCTCTGTTTTGACAAATACACAGAATGTGGGGACAAATGCAAATCGGTGTATTTCATAGCTTTGCATATATGTGTTGTACCGCTTTCTTTTAGCCTTTTTTGCGAATGTCCGCTATCAGATACAAGGTGTTGAATGATAGGGCATTTCCGCAGGTATGTTACAGAACACTTGTTGAATACAAAGGTAGTGGTTTTCTTGGAATTTCTGTGGTTTGCGGTGTGTTTTTTATTTTCCAGAAGGTGTTGGATGATAGAATCGGTCATAAAACCTGAAAACTTTTGTAAGGTTTACGTTTGATTCGCTTGAAAAAGTGTAGAGCAATGTGCAATGGGTGATATACGTTGGGAAAAGTGTAATAAGGTTGAATTATTCGCATAAAAAATGTATGCGCGTATTACATACCTCTAAAAGATACAAACAAATTATACCCATACTGGTATATTGTTGATGTTTTGTCTTAATTTTGTATCCGAAAGGGTATAACATTAAAGGTATTATGCTATGGATATATTAAGTCTCACCAAAGTAACATCATTGTTCATCCTAACTTTAATAGAAAGAGACGATGGACAAAAGAAATAAATTGTGGAGACGCCAACAAATGGCTCGTGTGTTTAAGACTCGTATGATTCTGTATGCCGCTTATGGTCATTGCATCATTCGTGAGGATGGAAGCTATTATGAACATCCTCATTGGTTTGAGTTGGCAAAAGACAAATGGGCACAAGTTTACAAAACTACAGGAACTCCGTGTAGTTGCTGGATGTGCAGAGGATTTGAATATGACCGCAAAGAGTATAAGAAAGAAACTTTGCGTATTATTCGGGAATCAATGGAGTAGTTTAAAGGGACAGGATAGGAACTAAATCTGTGCCATTATGCGCACAGGTTCAGTTCCTTACTTTTTTGTGTAGGGCAAGGCTTTATCAAAGATTAAAAACACTACCGATATTCAGAATAAATATCTTGTAATGTATCATAAAATCCCCAACCACAATCCGATACGCTATCAATAAGCTTTTCAATCCGTTCGTAATAACAGGCTAACAATCCGTTGAGAAAGATAAAGCGCATAGCTTTGTCGAAATTTCCCTCCAGTGTTGTATAGAACTGTTCCCACATATCGCCAAATTCAAGTGTGTATTCGCATCCTTGTTCGATATAGAACAACATTAAATCGGCAACAGTGGTCGGCTCCGGTTTTAGCTTTTGAAAATCGGAAATGACTTTTCGACATTTGGCAAATGACGGCTTTTCGGAAAATCCACGAGTTGGGAAGAACTCGTTTCTGATAGCTTTCTTGCTCTTTTCTAATTCAGCGTTGCAATCTGGGGCAAGATAAAACTCCAGATAATCTTTTGCCTCTTTACGTGCATCGTATAGTTCAAGAACAATGTCGGTTATCTGTTCTTTTGTAAGTGACAACAAGTGTTTTTTTAGCTTTGCTTTTGACATAGATTGATTTTCAATTGATTGTGTATTTTACATTCCTGCTAATTTCCAAACAATCCTTTTTCTTCCATATATGCTTCCAATTGATATGTTATTAATCCAGCTGTTTTCTATAAACTGAATCCAATGTGTTTCCATCTTTGTCTTTCCATATCAACCAGCCATTATTACTGCTACCAATACAGAAATCTGCGGCAGTACTGGGACTTGAAAAAGTTTTATCTGATGTCAATACCAATATTCCGTTCTCAGTAGAAGTGTAATCTTGAAGCATTTTTTCTCGTTTTTCTTTCCAGTTGAAAGACGGAACCATTGTTTTGGCAACAGTACTTCCTTTTAGGACTGTAAAGCCATCGGAACTATAGAAGCCCTTTGCATTGCATCCTCTACCTTTGGTGTAGAATAGATGTTCTTCTTTGGGTTGTGATACATCAAAAATATTGCAACCGATAAATGATGCCAGAAACTTCACATCTTCGAAAAATTCATCCATTGAGTCCTGTTGATGCTCTGGTAGATTCGGTGCTTTAGGGATTTGTTTATTATCGCTTAAAACAAAAGCGTTTGCTTTCTTGGCTTCGGCTATCGCTTTATGTTCTAGGTATTGCACATCAACTTTAGTCATATCGGCATCTTTCGATACGAATATGAG
>OJOI01000179.1_pt1 | contig 48697 bp, 47 predicted proteins | sample 1598061 | NCBI WGS metagenome assembly OJOI01 (sample SAMN01915224, study PRJEB22387) | human gut metagenome | isolation source: stool | host: Homo sapiens | place: USA
CCCCGCCTACCCGCCGCTCCGGGAGGATCTGCACGCCGACGCCGCCGTGGTCGGCGGCGGCATGGCCGGCATCCTGACCGCCTACGCCCTGCACACGCGGGGCCTGCGCGTCGTGCTGCTGGAGGGCAGCCGCCTCGCCTCGGGCGTGACCGCGCACACGACGGCGAAGATCACCGCGCAGCACGGCCGGTTCTGCGAGCGGCTGGTGCATGACTTCGGCTTCCATCTGGCCCAGCAGTACCTGCGGGCGAACCTCTGCGCTGTGCGGCAGTTCCGCGCGCTCGTGCGGCAAAAGCGCATCGACTGCGGCTTCTCGGACGAAAGCTCCTTCATCTATGCCGCGCCGGATGGCCCCTCCCTTACGCGCGAGCTGGAATATGCCCTGTCCCTCGGCGCGCCCGCGCGGCTGGTGAAGCCCGAGGGACTGCCCTTTCCGGTGCGCGAGGCGCTCTGCTTCGAGCGGCAGGCGCAGCTCTCGCCGCTGCCGTTCCTCGCGGCGCTGCTGCCGGAGCTGACGGTCTACGAGCATTCCCCCATGCGCGACATCCGCGGCCACGCCGTCCGCTGCGACGGCGGCACGGTCACGGCGGAGCAGATCGTTGTCGCCACGCACTTCCCCATGCTCGAGCGCTTCGGGCTCTACGACCTGCGGCTGCGGCAGGAGCGCTCGTACCTCCTTGCGCTGACCGGCGCGCCGCCGCTCCCCGGGATGTGGCTCGACGCGGGTGAGGAGGGCTGGAGCCTGCGGCGCAGCGGGCGCTATCTGCTCCTCGGCGGAGGCGGGCACCGCTGCGGCGAAAACCTCGGCGACAGCTACGACCGTCTGCGCGCGCAGGCGCAGCGGCTTTTTCCCGCAGCGCAGGAGGCGTTCGCCTGGTCCTCGCAGGACTGCATGACGCTCGACGGCGTGCCGTACATCGGCCCCTATTCCTCGTCCGCGCCGTTTCTGCACGTCGCCACCGGCTTCGGCAAGTGGGGCATGACCGGCAGCATGGTCGCCGCCACGCTGCTCACCGCCCGTCTCACCGGCGAGGACTACCCCTACGCCGACATTTTCTCGCCCCAGCGTTTCTTCCCCTCCGCGTCCATCTCCGCCTTCTGGGAGGGCGCGGGCTACGCCGTGCGCGGCATCGGGCGGCGGCTGTTCGTGCCCGCGCAGACCGCGGCGGCGGACATTGCCCGCGGACATGGCGGTATCGTCGCCTGGCAGGGCAAAAAATACGGCGTCTACCGCCACACGGACGGCACGCTGTTCGCGGTGGACATCCGCTGCCCGCACCGCGGCTGCGAGCTGACGTGGAACGACGACGAAAAATCGTGGGACTGCCCCTGTCACGGCTCGCGCTTCGACTACACGGGCCATCGGCTCAGCGAGCCGGCCAAGGCCGCGCTCAAGCCCTGCAAGGACTTCCCGCAGGAGATATGAAAAAGCGAGCCGTACGGCTCGCTTTTTTACCGGTATTTTCTTATTCGGCCGCCTGCCAATGCTTGAGCGTCGGCAGGAGTCTCGCCAGATAGGCGCGCACCTGCCCGGCAGGCCATTGCTCGCTTGCCATGTGCTCCGCGCAGAAGTCGATGAGTTTGTCCATGTTCGTATAGGCAAATTTGCCGTTGGCATAACACCACTTGCAGTAGTCCTCGTTGATGGCTCCGTCCGGCTCACGGCTGAGCGACGCCTCCTCGAGCGGCATCCCGCAGCACTGGCAGATCAGCTGCCGCGGCGAGCCCAAAAGCGTGTTGATCGACACGTCGAAGAGCTTCGAGAGCAGCTTGAGCGTCTCCGTGTTCGGCACCGTCTCGCCGTTTTCCCAGCGCGAGACCGCCTGCCGCGTCACAAACAGCTTCTCGGCAAGCTCATCCTGTGACATGCCCTTTCCCGTGCGCAGCTCGTAGATCACATTTTTGGTTTCCATGCGATCACCTCCATGTCGGACAGCATACCCTCTTTCCGTCGGAAAAGCAAGCAACGCACGGTTGCCCCCTTACGCCTCGACCGCCTCCGGCATCTCCGCACGCTCCTCCGCGCCGTTCTCCGTCAGCTCGGGGTGCTTGAGATAGCGGCGAAGCGTCTGCCAGAAGAGCGCGTACTCGTGGCCCGTGCAGATGCGCTCGTCCATCACGATGCCGAGCGGCATGATCTTCTTGTTGTATTCGCCGGTGAGAAAGTTGGGGACGGGCTTGCCCATGCAAACGAACACGCCCGTCGTGCCGAACTCGTAGCAGTGGTGGTAGATGGCCTCCGTGTTGATGCTGGCGAGGTTGGTGATGAAGAGGCTCGTGTGGAACGGGCTGAGGTCAATGACGAAGCGCGGCAGCAGGCCCAGGCGGTCGAGGAGCTTGACGAGGCCGACCAAGAGCGTCGGCAGCACCGGCAGCGAGAACATGAAGTTCGCAAAGCGGTCGGTGTTGTTGTTATGCTCCTTTTTCTGGTTGAGCGCGACCGCGTCCTCGATCTTGCGGTTGATGGAAATGACGTCGTCCCCGTCCTCAAAGAAGATCTTCACGCTCGTCTCGTCGGGCGTGCCGTCGGCGCGCGTTTTGAGAATGACGAAGCTGACGCAGAAGTGGTTGCGCTGGTAGATCTTCGAGTTCATGATGAAGCGGTTGATCTTCGGGTGCTGCTGATATGCCTTGAAGTAGGCGGCGAGGATCAGCGCCATGTAGGAGATGCGCACGCCCTCCCGCCGCTTGCTCTGGATGTAGCGGCGCATCGGCTCCATCTCGGCGTACTCGGTGATGTAATCGTGCGCGTCATAGCGGCGCGGCATGATATAAGGAAGCGCCGAAACAATGGCGCTGGCATTCTTGACTCTGGTTCCGTCCGGACGCATGGCAATACCTTCTTTCACGGTTCTTTGCGAATATTTTATACGTTCTTAACGCAATATGCAATGTTTTTCTTTTTACGACTTTCTTACATCTTTTTTAAGACCGCCGCCCCGCTTTGCTTTTTCAAGCCGAAGCGCAAAAATCTCACTTTTTGTTTCGTTGACAAAAAATCATTTAGGTCATTTCTTTTTTTCTATTGATTATCCAAATAAGCTGTACTATACTGTACTTGTCAAATCAGGCAAAAACCGTCATTTTACCTTAAAATAACAACGATCAGGAGGAAACAACAATGAAGTACAATCGCACCTACAACTTCTCCGCCGGTCCCGCCATGATGCCCGAGCCCGTGCTGGAGGAGATCCGTGACGAGATGATGAACTACCGCGGCAGCGGCATGTGCGTCATGGAAATGTCCCACCGCTCCAAGGTCTTCCAGCAGATCATCGACGAGGCCGACGCCGACCTGCGCGACCTGATGGGGATCCCCGACAACTATAAGGTCCTCTTCATTCAGGGCGGCGCCACCCTCCAGTTCGCGGCGGTTCCCTGGAACCTGATGAAGAACGGCAAGGCCGTCTACATCGACACCGGCGCATGGTCCAGCAAGGCCATCAAGGAGGCCAAGAAGTACGGCGAGGTCATCGTTGCCGCTTCCTCCAAGGATAAGAACTACAGCTACATTCCCGACTGCTCCGATCTCGATATTCCCGATGACGCCGACTACGTTTACATCTGCGAGAACGAGACCATCCACGGTGTGACCTGGCAGAAGCTGCCCAACACCAAGGGTCACATCCTCGTCTCCGACCAGAGCTCCATGTTCCTCTCCCAGCCCTGCAACGTCAGCGACTACGGCATGATCTACGCGGGCGTGCAGAAGAACGTCGGCCCTGCCGGCATGGTCATCGTCATCATCCGCGAGGACCTCATCCGCGAGGACCTCGACCCCAAGATGCCCATCTACATGCGCTACGACACCCACGCCAAGAACGGCTCCATGTACAATACCCCCAACTGCTGGGCGATCTACTGCTGCGGCAAGGTCTTCAAGTATCTCAAGAGCATCGGCGGTCTCGAGGAGATGCACAAGCGCAACATCGCCAAGGCCAAGGTCATCTACGACTTCCTGGATTCCTCCAAGATGTTCCACGGCACGGTCGAGCCGGAGTTCCGCTCTCTCATGAACATCCCCTTCGTCACCGGCTCCGCCGAGCTGGATGCCGAAGTCGTCGCCGCCACCAAGGCTGCTGGCTACGATAACCTCAAGGGCCACAAGTCCGTCGGCGGTCTGCGCGCGAGCGTTTACAACGCCATGCCCATCGAGGGCGCGCAGGCGCTGGTCGACTTCCTCAAGAAGTTCGAGGCCGAGCACAAGTAAAACCATTTTAAAACATTTACAAGGAGAAAGTTATCATGCGTATTCTTGTTACTGACGGTATGGATAAGACCGCGATGGCCGAGCTGAAGGCTCAGGGTCACGAGGTCGTCGAGCAGTTCTACGAGCCCGCCGAGCTGGGCAAGGCCCTGCGTGACTTCGATGTGGTCGTCGTCCGCTCCAAGACCAAGGTCCGCGCCGCACAGATCGACGAGGCCAAGGGCAGCCAGCTCAAGCTCATCATCCGCGGCGGCGTGGGCGTTGACAACATCGACGTCGATTATGCCAAGGCCGCCGGCATCGACGTGAAGAACACCCCGCGCGCTTCCTCCGAGTCCGTCGCCGAGCTGGCGATGGCGCACATGTTCTCCTGCGCACGCTACATCTCCCACGCCGGCTACACCATGCGCAACGGCCAGTGGGAAAAGAAGGCCTACGGCAAGGGCATCGAGCTGTGCGGCAAGACCCTCGGCGTCGTCGGCTTCGGCCGCATCGGCCAGAAGCTCGGCGTGATGGCCAAGGCCATCGGCATGAACGTCATCGCCTTCGATATCTTCCACATCCCCGGCATCGAGGAGCAGCTGGGCATTCCCTACGTTGAGATGGACGAGCTGCTGGCGAAGGCTGACTTCATCTCCGTCCACGCTCCCGCGGTCGACGGCGGCGCGCTCATCAATGCCGAGCGCATCGCCAAGATGAAGGACGGCGTCGTCATCATCAACACCTCCCGCGGCACCAACGTCGACGAGGCCGCCCTGCTCGCCGGTCTGGAGAGCGGCAAGGTCCGCGCCGCCGGTCTGGACGTGTACGCCGACGAGCCCGCCACCAACAAGGCGCTCTACTCTCACCCGATGGTCTCCTGCACGCCGCACATCGGCGCCGCCACCGTCGAGGCTCAGAAGCGCATCGGCGCGGAGATCGTGGACATCATCTCCAAGATGTAAGCTCCTCTCTCCAATCGCAGCAAAGGGAAGCCCGCATGGGCTTCCCTTTTGTCATACTCGCGCGCTCTTTTTCATAGACTGCACCAACAACATACTTTGAGGTGTACGCTATGGAAAAAAGTCAGAACTATGTGGAGCTTTGGGGCACAGCCGGCGCGGCTCCCTCCTTTTCGCATGAGAATCACGGCGAGAGCTTCTACCGCTTTCCGCTGCGTGTGGAGCGTCTGTCCGGGCAGAGCGACCTGCCGCTCATCCTTGCCCCCTCCACTCTGCTGGAGGGCATCGACATTGCAGAGGGCACGCCCCTGCGCGTGACCGGACAGCTCCGCTCGTTCAACAACCGCAGCGGGCACGGCAGCCGTCTGGTCATCTCCACCTTTGCCCAGTCCATCGAGCCGTGCGACGGCGGGCACTTCAACCGCATCCTGCTCTCGGGCGTGCTGTGCAAGCAGCCGACGCTGCGGCGCACGCCGCTGGGGCGCAGCATCTGCGATATGATCCTGGCGGTCAACCGCCGCTACGGGCGCGCGGACTATCTGCCCTGCATCGCGTGGGGAAAGGTCGCCGCCAAGATCGCAGAAATGCAGGTGGGCGACCGCCTGACGCTTGAGGGCCGCGTGCAGAGCCGCACCTACATCAAGCAGACCGACGCGGGCAGCGAGGAGCGCACCGCCTACGAGGTATCGGTGATGCAGCTGCTGGACGACGAGGAAACAGAGCTGATCTGAAAAGCGGGGGACGCGCAGCGTCCCCTGCTTTCTTTGTCTTTTGGCCTGCCGCGCCGGCTCCTGCACGGCGTTAAGAGCTTTGCAGGACGCTTCTCCGGTCGGTCTTTATGCCTTTTTCGTCACGGTTTTCGACCTATTCAGATTATTTATGAATGCTTCTCTTTACATTTTTTCCGTATAGTGATAGAGTGTTATACTGTTGTGTATTATACGCAAACGCAAGAAAAAGTGAGTGGATCGAATGGCAAGAATTTTTATGCTCAAGGGCGACATCAACCGCCCCGGTCATGTGGACATCCCCGAGGAATCGACCACGCTGCGCGAGGTCGTGGAGCAGCTCGGCGGCGGCATGGTGAACGGAAAAAGGTGCAAGGCCGTGCAGATCGGCGGCCCCAGCGGCGGACTTCTTTCCGCCGAGCAGCTTGACCTGCCGCTGCATTTCCAGCAGCTCAAGCCCTACGGCATCCGCCGCGGCGACAGCGTCATCACCGTCCTCGACGAGGACCGCTGCATGGTGGACGTCGCCTGCCGCTTCATGCAGTATACGCAGACGGAGTTCTGCGGCAAGTGCGTTTCCTGCCGCGAGGGCACCAAGCGCATGAACGAGCTTTTGTGGGCGCTGCGCAATTACCGTCTGAGCGAGGAGGATTTCTCTTTGCTCATGGACCTCGGCGAGATGATCTCCGTCACCGCCTTCTGCAACCTCGGGCGCGGCTCGTTCTCGACGCTGCAAAGCGCCGTGAAATACTTCCCCGAGGAGTTTCGCGGCCATCTGGCCGGTCGCTGCGCGCTGTGCGAGAACGACCACCGCTATCCCATCCAGCCGGGCGATCTGCCCTACAACCGCATCTGTCTGGTCGTGGACCCCGCCATCTGCCGCGGGTGCAGCAAGTGCGCGCGCAACTGCCATGCGAATGCCATCACCGGCGTCGTCCGCTCGCCGTTTTCGATCGACCCGGAAAAGTGCGTGAAATGCTATACCTGCATCGAGGCTTGCCCCTTCGACGCGATCAAGGAGGTGGAGCTCGATGTCTAAGGGCGTTATGTACGTGGACAACATCCGCGTGGAATATGACAACGAACCCAACGTGCTCGAGGTCTGCCGCAAGGCCGGCGTTGAGATCCCCAACTTCTGCTTCCATTCCGATCTGTCCGTTTACGGCGCGTGCCGTATGTGCATGGTCGAGGAGGAGGGCACCGGAAAGATCGACGCGGCCTGCACCATGCCGCCGAAAAACGAGCTGCACATCCGCACCAACACGGCGCGGCTGCTCAAGTACCGCCGCATGATCATCGAGCTGCTGCTCTCCGCGCACTGCCGCGACTGCACCACCTGCGAGAAGAACCGCGCCTGCCGCTTACAGGAGATGGCGGTCCGCTTCGGCATCCACCACGTCCGCTTCGACGATACGCGCGAGCACGTCAAGATGGACTTCTCCAGTCCCGCCGTTACGATGGACCTCAACAAGTGCATCCTCTGCGGCGACTGTGTGCGCGTCTGCCACGAGGTGCAGGGCGTCAGCAATCTGCGCTTTGCCGGCCGCGGCCCAAGCCTGCACATCGCCACGGCGGACAATAAGCCGCTGAGCGAGACGCACTGCGTCAGCTGCGGACAATGCTCCGCCGTGTGTACCACCGGCGCCATCACCATCAAGAACGACATCGGCCCCGCGTGGAAAGCCCTGCAGGACCCGCAAAAGCGCGTCGTCATTCAGATCGCGCCCGCCGTGCGCGTCGCCATCGGCGAGGCCTACGGTCTCCCCGCGGGCGAAAATGTGCTCGATAAGCTCGTCACCGCGCTCAAAATCATGGGCGCGGACGAGGTGTACGACACCATCTTCGGCGCGGACCTCACCGTGCGCGAGGAATCCGCCGAGTTCCTGCGCCGGCTCGAGACCGGCGAGAACCTGCCGCTGATGACCTCCTGCTGCCCCGCGTGGGTGAAGTATGTGGAAAACGAGCGGCCCGAATTTTTGAAGAATCTCTCCACCGCCCGCTCCCCCATGCAGATGTTCGCGTCCGTGCTCAAGGAAAACTACCGCAAGAAGGACGCCGAGGACGGCCGCACGACCTTCCACATCGCCATCATGCCCTGCACCGCCAAGAAGATGGAGGCGCGGCGCGAGGAGTTCCGCGACGCCTACGGCGTCCCCTACGTCGACCTTGTGCTCACCACGCAGGAGGTCGTGCAGATGATGAAGGAGTCCGGCATCCGCTTTCAGATGCTGGAGAAGGAATCCCCCGACCTGCCCTACGGCATGGGCTCCGGCGCGGCGGAGATCTTCGGCACGAGCGGCGGCGTGGCCGAGGCAGTCATCCGCTGCTGCACCCCCGACAAGAGCAAGAATGCCCTGCGCACCATTGAGCACAGCGGCATCCGCGGCACGGACGCCGTTCGCTTCGCCGAGGTCACGATCAACGGCCGCAAGGTGCGCGCCGCCATCGTCCACGGGCTCGGCAGCGCCGCAAAGCTGCTCGACCAGATCCAGAGCGGCGAGGTGCAGGCGGACCTCGTCGAGGTCATGTCCTGCCGCACCGGCTGCGTCGGCGGCGCGGGCCAGCCCTACGCCCTGATGGCGAAAAAGCTCCAGCGCGCGCAGGGGCTCTACGAGATCGACCGCAGCGCCATGTTCAAGCGCAGCGAGCGCAATCCGGTCATCGACGCGATGTACGCAAACGGTCTCGCCGACCGCGCGCACGAGCTGCTGCACATCGAGTACAAGGACTGAGGAGGGCGCGCGATGGCGAAGCAGAGCCGCTGCGAGGACTGCATGAACTACGTCTACGACGAGGAGTACGACTGCTACACCTGCGAGCAGGGCGCCGAGCTGGACGAGGACGAAATGGCCCAATTCCTGCGCGGGGACTACCCCGCCTGTCCGTTCTACCATCCCGGCGAGAGCGACTACTATCTCTCCTCCAAGCAGTAAGAAAAAAGGGCAGGAGCCCTTTTTTCTTTTCGGAATGGTCTTGACAACATTCATTCTTTTTATTAGTATATTTGAAGAATCATTTAATTTTTTTGAAACCGGAGATACGCGCACATGGAGATCCGCAATCTTGTCACATTTCTGAAGGTCACCGAGCTCAACAGCTTCTCCAAGGCTGCCGAGGCGCTGGACTATTCCCAGTCCGCCGTCACCGTGCAGATCCAGCAGCTTGAGCGCGAGCTGGGTGTGCGTCTGTTTGACCGCATCGGGAAGAACGTCTCCATCACGCAGTACGGCAAGAACTTCATCTCCTATGCCCGCGATATCGTCAGCGCCGTCGCCCGCGCGCAGGTCTTTGCCTCCGAGGAAACGGAGCTGACGGGCATGGTGCAGGTCGGCACGCTCAATTCCCTTATGACCGCGTCATTCTCCGACATTGTCCCGGCCTTCCGCCAGCGCTTCCCCCATGTGATGATGCGCCTGCACGCCGACATGGTCGCCTCGCTCAAGGACAAGCTGCTCAAAAACGAGCTCGACCTCATTTACACGCTTGATTCTCAGGTGCTCGACCCGCAGTTCGTCAAGGTCTTTGAGGCCGAGGAGGAGGTCGTGGTGGTCACAAACCGCGATAACCCGCTCGCCGCGCGTGAGAGCGTCCGTCTGGCCGAGCTGGTCGACCACCCCTTTATCCTGATGAACCGCACGAACGCCTACCGCGACCTGTTCGACACCGAGCTGGCCCGTCAGGGTCTGGAGATCCGTCCCTTCCTCGAGCTGGAGGACGACGTGCTCGCCCTGCGCCTGCTGTATGAGAATCCCGCGTACATGACCGTCCTGCCGCTCTACACCGTGAAAAAGAGCATCCATGAAAAGAGCCTTGCCGCGGTGCGCGTCGAGGACTGCAAAATGTCGCAGTTCCGTCAGGTCATCTATCACAAGAACAAGGTCCTCACCCCGCAGATCCAGGGGATGCTGGATACCATAGTCGAGGTCGCCAAGCGGCCGTTCTGAAAAAAGCATAGAAAAACGCGCAGCCGAAGGGCTGCGCGTTTCGTTTTGCGGTTTTACTCCTCGTCCTTATCCTCGTCCGCGGCATCGGCCAGGTCGGAGAGGTCGAACTCCAGCTTCGCGCCGCAGTTCGGGCAGATGATCTCGCCGTCCTCGAGCATGGTGTCGTCGAAGAAGATCTCCTCCTCGCACTCGGGGCAGGTGGTGGCGTAGCACTCCTCTTCCTCGTCTTCCTCGTCGTCCTCGTCATCATCGTCCTCATCGTCGTAGACGATGTCCTCCACATCGGAGAGGTCGTCGCTGATGACATCCAGCCCGTCGCCGAGCTCCATGACCTCGTCGGTCAGGTCCTCGACCTCGAGGGCGATCTCATCGAGCACGTCCACGACGGCGGCAAAGAGCTTGCCCTCGTTGGACTCCGTATCCACGTTCATGCCTTCCATCAGGCCCTTGAGATAAGCGATCTTTTCAGAAATACCCATAATGCTTCTCCTTTCAGATCAGATCAAACGGTTTCCTGCTGACTTGTTTTTTTACTTGGCGCGGCCCATGTACTCGCCGGTGCGGGTGTCGATCTGGATCTTGTCGCCCTCGTTGATGAACAGGGGGACCTTGATCTCGGCGCCGGTCTCGACGATGGCGGGCTTGGTCACGTTGGTGGCGGTGTCGCCCTTGGCGCCCGGCTCGGACTTGGTAACGACCAGCTCAACGAAGTTGGGCGGCTCGATGCCGAACACGCGGCCCTTGACGGACAGAACCTTGCACATGGTGTTTTCCTTGACGAAGCGGAACGCATCGCCGAGCAGCTCGCGGTTCAGGGGAACCATATCATAGGTCTCCTGATCCATGAAGTAGTAGAGATCACCGTCGTTGTAGCTGTACTCCATGTCCTTGCGCTCCACGAACGCCTCGTCGAACTTCGCGGTGGGGTTGAAAGAGGTCTCGGTGACCGCGCCGGTCTCGACGTTGCGCATCTTGGTGCGGACGAACGCCGCGCCCTTGCCGGGCTTGACGTGCTGGAACTCGACGACCTGATAGACCTTGCCGTCCATCTCAAAGGTCTTGCCGTTTCTGAAATCACCGGCTGTAATGGTTGCCATAGTTTTTTCCTCCATATTCCCGAGGAAATCACTACGGACTTCCTCAAATTCATAAAGTATCGGTTTTTAACCTATGGTATTTTACCGCATATAGGGCCTCATTGCAAGTAGTTTTCTCTATCTTGCGCCAAATTTTGCAAAATTATTGCCGCACCATGCGCTCGTCGTGCGCGCTCGCGCGCTTGAACGGCTCCTGCAGGGCATGGAGCACCTTCTGCCACGGACCGCGCGCGCCGCCCTTCGGCTCCACCATCAGCGCCAGCACACCGCTGCGCTTTGCACCGAGGATATCCGTGAGCAGCTTGTCGCCGAGCATCGCCGTATGCTCCTGCGGCGTTTTGAACTTCTCCAGCGCGCGGCGGTAGCCCCTTCGCGAGGGCTTTTGCGCGTGGCCCACGAAGTCGATGCCCAGCCCCGCACAGAAGCGCTGCACGCGCCGCGGGCTGCGGTTGTTCGACAAAACGGCGACGGTGACGCCCGCTGCCGCCAGCGCGGCGAGCCACGCGCGCACCGCGTCGTCCGGCTCACGGACGGACTTGGGCGCGAGCGTATAGTCGAGGTCGGTGAGCAGCAGCGTCACGCCATGCGCGCGCAGGAAGTCCGGCGTCACGGCGGTATAATCGTCAAAAACCCAATGAGGTGTCAGGAGCATCGGCATGGTTTCCTTTCCGGGTGCATATCTATATTGGTAGTCTACCAATTTTTCCCGTTTTCTGCAAGGGGGTATCGCCTGTGTCTGTCTTTCTCGCGGTCACGCCGGCGGAGGCCGCAAGCTGCCGCGGCTACCGTGTGCCGCTCGTCCACATCGCCTACGCCGTCGGCGACGGCGGGCGGCTGCTGCGCAGCGAGCTGCCGCGCGGAGCGCAGGGCGGCCTGCTCGGTCTCTCCGACCGCTGCAACGGCCCTCTGCCGGAGCTGCCCATGCTCTGCCGCGCCATCCTCGGCGAGTGCCATGCGCACCGCTTCGGCGGCGTGCTCGCGGACTTTGAGGGAGGCGCGCGGGAGGATCGTCTTCCCTTTCTCTCGCGGCTCGGCGCGATGCTCGCGCAGAGCGGACGGCGGCTCTATGTGCCAGAAGCCTTCGCCGTGCCGGAGGCGAGCGTCCTCGTCTGCACCGCGCTTTCCGGCGGGACGCTGCGTGAACGGCTCTCGGACGCCGCCGCGCGCTACGGCACGCAGCGCGTCGCGCTCGACTGTCAGCGCCTTGCGATGGACTTCGTTCTCCCCTGCCGCAGCGGCGAGGGAACGCCGCTCACACCGGAGGAGCTGTCCGCACGGCGGGAGCGCTGCGGCGCGGCGGTCTTTTTCTCCGAGGAGCTGTGCGCGAATTATTTCAGCTACACCGCGCAGGGCCGGGCGCATTTTGTTCTCTTCGACACCGCCGAAACGCTGCGATGCAAGCTCCGGCTTGGGCGCGAGCGCGGCATGGAGACCGCCTTTCTCATGTATCCCGAGGTCAGCGACCTCCTGCCGGAGCTGCTCAACGCTTAGCGCTCATCGCCGCGTGCTCCTTCTGAAGCTCCGCAAACAGCTCCGCGGGCCTCCAGCCGCGGTTCGCCGCGGTCAGCATCGCCTTATACGGAATGCGCAGTCCGGTGCGGCGCATGGCGTTCAGCGCCTGATTCATGCGGTCGCCGTAGAAGCCGCAGAACACGAGCATCGGCTCGCCCAGCGGCAGCCCGGCATAGACCTCCTCCGTGCGCAGGCAATCCGCCGTGCCCGCGAGTGCGCCGACCGTCTGCGCATAGTCCGCAAGCGGCACGGCCTTCACCGCCATTTTGCGCGGTGCGAAGGTCCGCGTCAGCAGCGGCGCGATCGGCTCGCAGCCAAAGGCCAGAATGTGTTCCTTCATCGTATCCACTCCCTTTGGCACGAGTATAGCACGCCCCGCGCAGGATAGCAAGCAGCCCTCGTCATTTCGCGCCGCGCACGGCGCGAAACCAAACGAAATCCGTCGCGCAGGACGACCTGCGTCGAATCGTCCTCTTTCTGCGGGCAACCGAGTCGCAAAGCGCAGCGTGATTAAAAAGAAAGAGCATCACAACGTGATGCTCTTTCTTTTTGAAGCAAAATTAGTAATAGCGCTTATTGCGGTTCTTACGGGCAGCCTCGCTCTTCTTGCGGCGCTTCACACTCGGGCTTTCATAGCACTCGCGCTTGCGGACCTCCGCCAGAACGCCGGCCTTGGCGCAGCTTCTCTTGAATCTCTTCAGAGCGCTGTCCAGGCTCTCGCCTTCCTTGACATGGACCTCGGACATTTATGTTTTCCCTCCCTCCGATGCACCCGGCTGTTTCCTGGGTGCTCTTTAAGAGTCATTGACATGACTAACGTAGGTATTATATTGAAAAACCGTCGGCTTGTCAATATCCTTTTTCGTTTTTCGCAGCGTTTTTTCGCAGAAATTCGCTCACTGCGGCTTGACGATCAGGTTGATGAGCTTATTCTTGACGAAAATGACCTTGACGATCTGCATCCCGTCGAGCGCCTTGGCGATTTTCTCGACCTGACGGGCGGCCTCGACAACGGCATCCTGCTCGCTGTCCATCGCCACGGTGACGGTGCCCTTGAGCTTGCCGTTGACCTGCACCGCCATCTCGGTGTGGGCGGCGACGGTCTTGCTCTCGTCGTACTCCGGCCAGGGCATCTGCATGGCCATCTTGCCGTACTCAGCGGCGCAGCCGAGCTGCTCCCACAGCTCCTCGACCATGTGCGGCGCGAAGGGCGAGAGCATGAGCAGCAGCTTCTCAAAATCGCCGCGGGTGAGGCCGTTGGCGTAAAACTCGTTGACCATCGTCATGAGCGCGGCAATGGCGGTGTTCATCTTGAGCGTGTCAATGTCGTCCGTGACCTTCTTGATGGTCTTGTGGATGATGGGCTCGTTCTTCTCGGAAACGGCCTTGTCCGCCGTTGCCATCTCCGCGAGGTTCCACACGCGGTCGAGGAAGCGCTTGCAGCCCTTCACCGCGTCATCGGACCAGGTCGCGACCTTTTCGAAGTCGCCGATGAACATGATATAAAGGCGCATGGTGTCCGCGCCGTAGGCCTTGACCACATCGTCGGGGTTGACGACGTTGCCGAGGGACTTCGACATCTTCACCGCCGGACGCAGCGCCTGATTGCCGTACTTGGCAATGAGAGCGTCCTTCTCCTCCTGCGTGGAGACGTTGCCGACGTAGTGCGGGTTCTGGCCGAGGATCATGCCGTGGCTCGTGCGCTTGGCGTAGGGCTCCTTGGTGTGCACGACGCCGATGTCGTACAGGAACTTATGCCAAAAGCGGGAGTAGAGCAGGTGGAGCGTGGTGTGCTCCATGCCGCCGTTGTACCAGTCCACGGGGCCCCAGTAATTCTCCGCCTCGTGGGAGACGAGCGCCTTGTCGTTGTGCGGGTCCATATAGCGCAGGAAGTACCAGCTCGAGCCCGCCCACTGCGGCATGGTGTCGGTCTCGCGCTTGGCGGGGCCGCCGCACTTCGGGCATTTCGTGTTGACCCAGTCGGTCATCTTGGAGATGGGGCTCTCGCCGTCGTCGGTCGGCTCGTAGCTCTCGACCTGCGGCAGAACGAGCGGCAGCTCCTCCTCGGGAACGGGCACCCAGCCGCACGTCGGGCAGTTGACCAGAGGAATGGGCTCGCCCCAATAGCGCTGGCGGGAGAACACCCAGTCACGCAGCTTGTAGTTGACCTTCTCATGGCCCCAGCCCTGCTCGATGGCATACTGCTTCATCGCGGGGATAGCCTCCTTGACGGTCATACCGTTGAGGAAGCCGGAGTTGACCATGATGCCCGTATCGTCCTTGAGCGTGAAGGCCTCCTTGGTGATGTCGCCGCCCTCGACCACCTCGACGATGGGGATATGGAACGCGGTGGCGAAGTCCCAGTCGCGCTGGTCGTGGCCCGGAACGCCCATGACGATGCCGGTGCCGTAGCCCATCAGAACGTAGTCGGAGACGAACATCGGCACGACCTTGCCGTTGGCGGGGTTGACGACCTCGATGCCGTCGAGGCGGACGCCGGTCTTGTCCTTATTGAGCTCGCCGCGCTCGAAGTCGCTCTTGCGGGCGGCGGCCTCCTGATAGGCGGCGACCTCGTCCCAGTTCTTGATAAGGGGCTGCCACTTCTTGAGCAGCGGGTGCTCGGGAGAGATGACCGTGTAGGTCACGCCGAAGAGCGTATCCACACGGGTGGTATAGACGGTGATGTCGTCCTCGGTGTTGGTCTTGAAGGTGACCTCCGTACCGGTGGAGCGGCCGATCCAGTTGCGCTGCTGGGTCTTGACGCGCTCGATGAAGTCCACATCGTCCAGATCGTCGATCAGGCGGTCGGCGTACTTCGTGATGCGCAGCATCCACTGGCTCTTTTCCTTGCGGATGACCTCGCTGCCGCAGCGCTCGCAAACACCCTCGACGACCTCCTCGTTTGCCAGCACGCACTTGCAGCTCGTGCACCAGTTGACGGGCATGGTGGTCTTGTAGGCCAGGTCATGCTTGAACATCTGCAGGAAGATCCACTGCGTCCACTTGTAGTAATTGGGGTCGGTGGTGTCCACCACACGGTCCCAGTCGAAGCCGTAGCCGAGCATCTTGAGCTGGCGGGTGAAGTTCTTGATGTTCTGCTGCGTGACGATGGCGGGATGGATGTGGTTCTTGATGGCAAAGTTCTCGGTCGGCAGGCCGAAGGCGTCAAAGCCGATGGGATTGAGGACGTTGTAGCCCTGCATCCGCTTCTTGCGGCAGATGATGTCCATTGCCGTAAAGGGGCGCGGATGGCCGACGTGCAGTCCGGCGGCGGAAGGGTACGGGAACTCGATGAGCCCGTAGAATTTCGGTCTCGGATCGCCGGTCACGGCGGCGTAGGGCTTTTCCTGCTCCCACTTGTCCTGCCATTTTTTCTCAATGGCTGCGAAATCGTACTTCATGACTTTCTCCTTCTGTATTTCCATAGTCGCTTCTATTTTTACGCTTTTATTTTGCCGCGTCCGGCGTCAGCACGCCGGTGAGGTCCAGCGCGTGGCCGTCGCTCCACAAGCGCTCCAGCCCATAGAACGCGCGGGCCTCCTCATTGAACACATGGACCGCCACGCAGCCGTAGTCCAGCAGCACCCAGGTGCCGCCGCGATAGCCCTCGCGGTGAATGGGCTGCTCGCCGAGCTGATCCAGCTCCTTTTCCACCTCGTCGCACAGCGCGTTGATCTGCGTGTTGCTGCCGCCGGAGCAGATGACGAAATAATCCGCCAGCGTAGTGATCTTGTCGATCTCCAGCACCTTGATGTCGCGGCCCTTCTTGCTGTCGAGCGCCTTGGCGGCCGCAAGCGCCATTTCCTTTGCGTTTACCATTCTCTTTTCCCTTTCCGATTTATTCGTTTCCCGTCGCCTCGCCGATGACCGTCAGGCTCCCCGAGGTCACCTCTGCCGGCGGATCGTTTTCTTCCGTTTCGCCGCCCGTGCTCTCCGAGCTGTTCGCGATCCTTCCCGTGTACGGATCAACGAATACCGGCGGCGCAGCCGCCGCCTTGCTGTCCTCCACCCGTCCGGTGGAGGAGGCGAGCGAGCCGTCCGCGTTGACGGACATGATATCCAGATCGCGCAGCGTGAATTTTTCCGTGAACGGACTGAGGGAATCGTTCACCAGATCCAGCAGCGCGTTGGCCTGCGGCACCACATAGTCGAGCTTCATCGTCCTGCCGTACTCGGCGCTGAGCGTGCGGCAGTAGACGTATATGCCCGTCCACGGCATGGTCATGAAGCTCACGTCCTCCAGCGAAAGGCCGCCGATCACCGCCCGCTTGCCGAACCAGAGGATGTTTTCAAAGGAGAGGTCGGTCTCCACATTCTCCCGGAACACCTCGGCGAGCTTACCGAGGTTGGGCACGTTCTCGAGCTGCAGAAGCTGCTTGATGACTGCCTTGAGGAAATCCTGCTGGATCTGCATACGCCCGCTGTCGCCGATCTGCGGGTTTCCGTAGGGGCTGTTGGAGTCGTTCTTGCGCCAGCGGATGACCTGCATGGCGTCGTCGCCGTTGAGCTTGCGGTAGCCCTTTTCCTGCTCGATGACAAGATCCTGATATTGGTCATGGTAGTCCATGTTGTAGGGCACGTCGAAGTACACGCCGCCGATGGCCTCCACAATCGCGCCGACGGCCTCCCACTCCACGACCACCTGATAGTCCGGCTCGAAGCCGACGAGCTGGGAGATCTCCTTATAGAGCGCCTTGATGCCCTTATCGCCCCCGCCGTAGTAGTTGTAGACGGAGTTGATCTTCTTCACATCCCATGGGACGTTCACCATCGTGTCGCGCGGGATGGACATGACCGTCGCCTTCTGGTTCGTCACATCGTAGCTCGCGAGCAGCATCGTGTCGGTGTTGCCGCCTCCGCCCGTGTCGCGGCCGAGCACAAGGACCGTGTAGAAGTCCTTGCTTTTCCGCTCGCCGCTCACGCGCGGGCGCACACCGTCGCCGTAATCCAGATCGACGTCGGTCTGACCGGGGTCCTGCGTGTCGCCGTCCCGGTTCGGCAGCTCCGGCGCACGGATCTTCAGCAGATAGCCGCCGACGGTGATCACGCCGACGAGCAGCACCGCCGCCAGCGCGGCGACGAGCAGTCTTTTGGGGTGGGTGAAAATACCCTTGATCTGCTCCCACGCCTCGTCGCCGTGCTCGTCGAAGGCCGCGTCCACGCGGGAGCGCAGCTCGTCGAGCTTTTCCGATTTGAAGTTAAAGTTGTTGTCCGCTTCCCGCTTTCCCTTCATTTGTCTTTCCTTTCAGATAATCACGTGCCGCCAGGGTGTTGACGTGGATGGGGTTCCCCATCTCCTCCATTTCCTCGACCGTCATTTCAAGGCCCATCAGAAGCCCGCGGTCCAGATCCTCCCACACGGTCCTCCGCAGCGCGTCCACGCCCGGAAAATCGCGCGTCGGCTCGATGAAGTCCGCGAGGTAGATGACCTTTTCCAGCACCGTCATGTCCGGCTTTCCGGTCGTGTGCCAGAGGATCGCATTGTAAATTTCATCGTCCACGCCGAACACGTCCCGCGCGAGCGCCGCGCCGGTCTTGGCGTGGAGCAGCTTGAGCGCCTTTTTCTCCAGCGCGTCGAGCGCGATGCCGTACTTCTCACACAGCGCGAGCTGCTCCGGCATCGAGAGCTTCTTTGTGCAGTCGTGCAGCAGTCCCGCGACCTCCGCGCGGTGGACGTCCGCGCCGTATTTCTCCGCCAGCTTCACCGCCGTCGCCGCCGTGCCGAGCACATGGGCGCAGCGCTTCGCCTTGAGATAGCTCAGCGCGATGGGGCGGAGCTGCTGTACCGTTAGACGCTTGAGATCAAGATTTGTTCCGTATAAATGCTCGCGCAGGATATAGCCGCAGACCTGCGGCTCGAGCATCGCTTCGCTCGTGCCGCTTGCCATGCCCGCGCGCAGCGCGGTCGAGGATGCCTCGATCACGCGGTCGAGCGCGAGCGCTTCAAAGCTGCCGCCGAAGCGCGCGCGGAGTCTTTCCGCCTGCGCGGCAAAGGCCGCGGCGGTGTCATCCGCGTTGCGGTAGAAAGCAACAACTTTCGCGAGCTTTGCGATCTCCTCCGGTGCGCGCCAGCTCTCAAAGGAGAAGAACATATCCGTCCCCATAAAGAGCAGCAGCTCGTCGTTGGGGTACTGCCGGCGCAGGGCGCGGAGCGTATCGACGGTATAGCTCTTGCCCTCGCGCGCCATCTCGAGGTCGAGCACCTCGACCTCGACGCCGCTTTGAAGCGCAGCCTGTCCGCCCATGAGACGCGTCATGGCGAGGCGGTGCTCGTTCGCGGGGCTCCCCTGCTCCATCACCTTGTGCGGCGGGATACCCGCCGGAATGAGCAGGAGCTTATCCAGCGCGCACTTCTCCGCCGCCTCGACGGCGGCGTTCTGGTGCCCCAGATGCGGCGGGTTGAAGCTGCCGCCGTAAATTCCGATCTTCAATGAAAATCCCTCTTTATCGTCCTGTTCAGACGGTCTTTTTCTTCTTATCCTTCACGAGCGCGATGCGCTTTTCCTTGGGCTTGGCGTGCGTCTCGCGATAGAGCACGAATTTCGTGCCGATGACCTGCACCTGCTCGGAGCGGGTGAGGCGGCTGAGCTCGTCGCACGCCTCGCGCGCGGTGAGCATACTGTTGTCGAGCACGCGGCACTTGATGAGCTCGCGCGCCTCAAGCGCGTCGTTCGCCTGCTTGACAAGATTCTCGCCGATGCCGTCCTTGCCGATGTGGACGATGGGCTCCAGCTCATTCGCCATGGCGCGCAGCTGGGCGCGCTGCTTTCCGGTCAGTTCCATTTATTCGTTTCCTTTCAGATAGTCGTCGAGTGCCGCGGCAAAGGCGCGCAGCGCTTTCCCGCGATGCGAGACGGACGCCTTTTCCTCCGCCGTGAGCTGGCCGAAGGTCTTGCGCAGCTCAGGCACAAAGAATACGGGGTCGTAGCCGAAGCCGCCCTCGCCCATCGGCGCGAACGCGATGGTGCCCGGGCACTCGCCCTCGCACACCAGCTCGTCGCCGTTCGGGAACGCACAGACGATGGAGGTGTGGAAGTGCGCGGCGCGGTCGGTCTGCCCGCGCAGCATCTCGAGGAGCAGCGTGTAGCGTCCCTTGTCGTCCAGTCCCTCGCCGCCGAAGCGCGCGCTGTACACACCGGGGCCGCCGTTGAGCGCGTCCACGCAGAGGCCGGAGTCGTCCGCCACAGCGGGCAGGCCGGTCGCCTGCATCACCGCCGTCGCTTTCAGGCGGGCATTGTCGGTGAAGGTCTCGCCGGTCTCCTCGACCTCGATCCTCACGCCCAGCTCCGCCTCGTTCACGACCTCCACGCCGAGATGACTCAGGATCTCGTTCATTTCCTTTAATTTCTTGGGGTTCTGTGTTGCCAATACCAGCTTCATGCTATACCTCCCACGGGTCCTTGTTCCGTTTTTCTTCTCTCTCCCGCGCGGCCTTTTCCTCCTCGCGGCGCTCCGCCGCGCGGTCTATCCGGTCGCCGAGCGAGCCGAGCGTTTTATCCAGCCATTTGCCGGCCTTGTCCGCAAAGGTCTCGATCTCCGGCACGGGAACGATCACCACGCGGCAGCTCTCGCAGTAACGCGCGGGCGCGTAGACGCTTTCGAGTACAGGCGTCCCGCTCAGCCGAACGCTCTTCTCCTCCTCGATGCCGCCGCGCTCATCGCTCGGACACCAACGAAGCGCGTACTTGTACGCGGGGAGCGCGCCCTCGCGCATTTCCCTTCCGCAGTAGGGGCAGATGTTCGTGATCTCCATGCCGTGCCTCCCTGTTCATCCGGCGCGCTCAGATGAGCGCGTTGACATACTCCTTCGCGTCAAAGGGCTGCAGATCGTCGATGCCCTCGCCGAGGCCGACGAACTTCACCGGCACGCCAAGCTCCTGCGCGATGGCGACGCAGATGCCGCCCTTCGCCGTTCCGTCCAGCTTCGTAAGAATGATGCCGGTCAGGCCCGCCGTCTCGCGGAACGCCTTCGCCTGCTGCAAGCCGTTCTGCCCCGTGGTCGCGTCGAGCACGAGCAGCGTCTCCTTGGCGGCGTCCGGCGTTTCACGGTCGATGATCTTGCGCAGCTTCGAGAGCTCCTGCATCAGATTGGCCTTATTGTGCAGGCGGCCTGCCGTGTCGCAGAACACGACGTCCACATTTCTCGCCTTCGCCGCCTGCAGCGAGTCGAACAGCACCGCGCCGGGATCGGCGCCCTCGCGGCTGCGCACGATCTCCACGCCCGCGCGGTCTGCCCAAATTTCGAGCTGGTCCGCCGCCGCCGCGCGGAAGGTATCCGCCGCGCACAGCAGCACGCGCTTGCCCTGCTTTTTGTAGCGGTTGGCGAGCTTGCCGATGCTCGTGGTCTTGCCCACGCCGTTCACGCCGATGATGAGCACGACGCTCGGTGTTGTGGAGAGGTCGAGGCTCGTATCGCCGACCTCGAGCTTCTTTTCCAGAATGTCGCGCAGCGCCTGCTTGACGTCGTCGCCGCGCTGAATGCTCTTTTCGTATACCACCTTACGCAGCTCCTTCACGGCGTCCGCCGCGACCGCCGCGCCGAGGTCTGCCATGATCAGGCTCTCCTCCAGCTCGTCGTAGAAATCCTCGTCGATGGTCTCCCAGATGATGCTGTCGTACCACGCCTTTTTGATCCTTGCAAAAATACCCATCGTCTTACCCCTTGATGTTCAGTTCTTTCGCCATGTCGTTCATATTGATGGTCAGCACCTTGCTCACGCCGCGCTCCTGCATCGTCACGCCGTAGAGCACGTCGGCGGCCTCCATCGTGCCGCGGCGGTGGGTGATGACGATGAACTGCGTCTTGTCGCAGATGCGGCGCATATAGTGTGCCACGCGGATGACGTTCGGCTCGTCGAGCGCCGCCTCGATCTCGTCCATCACGCAGAACGGCGTGGGGTGGACCTTGAGAATGGCGAAGTAGAGCGCGATGGCGACGAACGCCTTCTCGCCGCCCGAGAGCAGCGAGAGCGTCTTGAGCGCCTTGCCCGGCGGCTGGACCTTGATCTCGATGCCGCAGTCGAGCACGGCGTTCTCGTCCTCCAGCTCGAGCGTGGCCTTACCACCGCCGAAGAGCTCGAGGAAGGTCTCCTGAAAGCTCTCGCGGATGAGAGCGAACTGCTCCTTGAAGATGACCGTCATCTCGCTCGTGATGTTCTCAATGACGCCCAGCAGCTCCTCCTTGGCCTTTTCCACATCGTCGCGCTGTCCGGTGAGGTAGGTATAGCGCGTGTTCACGCGGTCGAATTCCTCGATGGCGCCGACGTTGACATTGCCGAGGCCGTTGATCTCGCGCTTCAATTCATTGATGCGGCGGCTCGCCTTCGGCACGCTCTCCAGCTCGATGCGCTGCTCCTGTGCCGCGGAGTGGGACAGCTCGTAGCTCTCCCAGAGCTTATCCAATATCTGCTTTTCCTCCATCGCGGCGGTGACGCGCTTCTGCTCGAGCCTGCCCGCGGCGGCCTGTGTCTGAGAGAGCAGCTCATTGCACTCGCGGTATCTGCGGTCGTTCGCGCTGCGCTCGCCCTCAAGCGTCAGCTTGGCCTCCGCCAGCTCCGCCAGCTCCGCCCTGCGCTTCTCGGCGTCGGCGCGCAGAGAAGCGGTCACCGCGTCATGCTGCGCGATCTCCTCCTCCGCGGCCTTGATCTTCGCGCGGTAGTCCTCGATGAGCGCACGGCGTCCATCCTCGTCGCCGCGCATCTGCTGGGCGAGCGTCTCGAGGTCGCCCAGCGCGCGTTCGGTCGTCTCCCGCTCGGCGGTAAAGCCCGCAAGCGTGCTCTTGCGCGCGGCGATCTCGTCGCCGAGGTGCGCGCTGTCGCGTTGGAGCTCGTTCTGGCCGGCGAGCTTTTCCTCGCTCTCCGCACGGCAGCGTGCGGCCTCGGCCTCGTGCTTTTTGATCTCCTCCTCGCGGGCGGCGGCTGCCTTTTTCAGCTCCTCCGTGCGCGCGGTGATGCTCTCGAGCTCGGCGGCGATGTCGCTCTCCCGCGTGCGGAGCGACTCGAGCAGCATATCGTACTGCTTCTTTTCGCCCGTCAGGCGGAGCACCGCGTCCTCCGCGCCGCGCTGCTGCTCGCGCGCGACGTCCAGCTCATACTGTGCGGCGTTCAGGTCGCGCTTGGCCTCGTCCGCCTCGCGGAGCGCGGCATCGAGCTTTTCCGTTAAGGCTTCCCGCCGGGCAGTCAGCTCCTTGAGCTCGTTGGCGCGGCTCAAAATGCCCGCGCTGCGGCTCACCGAGCCGCCGGTCATGCTGCCGCCGCGGTTCAGTACCTGTCCGTCGAGCGTGACGATGCGGAAACGATTGCTGTACTTTCTCGCGATGGCGATGCCGCAGTCCATATCCTCGACCACGACGGTGCGGCCGAGCAGATTGTTGAAAATTTCCGCGTACCGCTTATCGAACTGCACGAGCTGCGACGCGACGCCGACGTAGCCGTACTCGCGCTCGACGCCCGCCTCGCGCAGCACGTCGCCGCGGATGGCGGTCAGCGGCAGGAAGGTCGCGCGGCCGCCGTCGCGCTGCTTTAAGAAGTTGATGGCGCTCTTGGCGTCCTCCTCGCGGTCTACGACCACGTTCTGCATCCCTGCGCCGAGAGCGATCTCGATGGCGACGGCATAGCGCTTGTCGGTCGTCATCAGGTTGGCGACCGGCCCGTGCACGCCGCGCAGTGTGTTCTTCTCCGCCGCCTGCATGATGAGACGGACCGCCTTATTGAAGCCCTCGTACTCCTTCTCCATCTCGCTCAGAAGGTGGATGCGGGAGTCAAGGTTGTTCTTTTCCATGGTAAGGTCGATGCTCTTCTGCCGCGCCGTCTCCTCGCGCTTGACGCGCCCCTCCATCTTGAGGGTATGGCCGGAGATGATGTTGCGCACGGCGTCGGCCTCCTCCTGCGCCTCCTCAAGGGCGCGGCGGGACGCGGACGCGGCCCTGCGCTTCTCGGTCAGCTGACCGTCCACGCTCTCGCTCTCCGCTTCAAGCGCCGTGCGGCGCTCGGAGAGCTCGGCAAGACCCGCGTTTATCGCGCTCATGTCCGCGCGGCAGTCCGCCGCGTCGGAGGCCGCCAGCGCTTCCCTCGCGCGCAGAGCCTCGACCTCGCTGCCAGCCTCGCCGGCCGTGCGGGCAAGCTCCTCCGCCTGCGCGAGGAAGGCGCGAAGCTCCTCCTCGAGCTCCGCCGCCTGCGCGGCAAGCTCCTCGATGCGCGCGTGCTTCGCAGCGATCTGCGCGGTCAGGCTCTCCGCGCGGCCCGACTGGTCGCGCAGGTCGTTCTCCACGCGCTCGATGCTCGCGCGGTTGTGCTCGATGCCCGTGCGCAGCACCGCCACGGCGGCGTCCTCCTCGCTGCGCTTCGCGTCCAGCTCGGCGCACTCGGTGCGCAGGCGCTCCTGCTCCATGTCGTTCGCGTGTGCCTTTTCCGCAAACTGCTCGGAGGCGGCGTACAGCTCGTCCAGCGCGGCGTTCGCGCGCTCCAGCTCCTGCTGGGCCAGCGCGTAGTCGGTGTTGAGCTTGATGGAATCGGTCTTGATCTTGTCCAGGTTTTCGAGCCAGACGGAGATCTCCAGTGTGCGCAGCTCGTCGCGGAGGATCAGATATTTCTTCGCCTTCTCCGCCTGCGAGCGCAGCGGCCCGACCTGCAGCTCCAGCTCGGCGATCTTGTCGTTGATGCGCACGAGGTTCTCCTCCGTGCGCTCGAGCTTGCGCTCTGTCTCCTCCTTGCGGTGGCGGAACTTGGAGATGCCCGCCGCCTCCTCGAAGATCTCGCGGCGGTCGGCGCTCTTGACCGACAATATCTCGTCGATCTTGCCCTGACCGACGATGGAATAGCCCTCGCGGCCCATGCCGGTATCCATGAACAGCTCGTTCACGTCACGCAGGCGCACGCTCTGCTTGTTGATGTAGTATTCGCTCTCGCCGCTGCGGTAATACCGGCGGGTGACGGCAACCTCGCTCTCCTCCATTCGGGGGAAGATGTGCTCGGTGTTGTCGAGCACGAGCGTCACCTGCGCGAAGCCCATCTGGCTGCGCTTTTCCGTGCCGCCGAAGATGACATCCTCCATCTTCGCGCCGCGCAGCGATTTGCTCGACTGCTCGCCCATGACCCAGCGGATCGCGTCCGACACGTTGGACTTGCCGCTGCCGTTGGGGCCGACGATGGCGGTGATATCCTCACCGAAGTTCAATACGGTTTTATCGGGAAAGCTCTTAAATCCTTGAATTTCGAGCGCTTTTAAGTACATTCCGTGATCTCCTTTGTGCAAGGGAGTAAAAATAGGCAGAAAAAGACATATTTTAACTTATGTACTATACCATTTTCCCCCTCGTTTTTCAAGAGTGAATGATGAACAGAGTGTAAAAAAGACGCCCGTCGGGCGTCTTTTCGCTTCATTTTTCCTGTGCCGCGCGTCTCCGCCGCGGCTTCGCCGCCGCACGGGATGCGGCGATGAGCGCGTAAAGCTCCTCATAGGCGTCGGCAAGCGTGCCGACGCGGTCGATGAGGCCGTCCGCCACCGCCTCCTCGCCGTAGAGGATGCTGCCGACGTCGGCGGCCATGTCCTCGGCGGCCAGCATGAGCGCGAGCAGCTTTTTCTCGGATATGCCGGAGTTCTTCGTCACAAAGCGCACGATGCGCTCCTGCAGGCGGTCGAAGTAGTGATAGGTCTGCGGCGCGGCGATGAGCGTTCCGTTCGTGCGGATGGGGTGGACGGTCATGGACGCGCTCGGCGCGATGAGCGAGCGCTTCGGCGCGACCGCCAGCGGCACGCCGATGGAGTGTCCCCCGCCGAGCACGAGCGAAACGGTCGGCTTCCTCATGCCCGCGATCAGCTCGGCGATGGCAAGCCCCGCCTCCACATCGCCGCCGCAGGTGTTGAGCAGGAAGAGTACGCCGTCGATCTCCTCGCTCTCGTCGAGCGCCGCGAGCAGCGGCAGAACGTGCTCGTACTTGGTCGTTTTCACGGTATTGGGCAGAAGGCTGTGGCCCTCGATCTGCCCGACGACCGTCAGGCAGTAGACCGTGCCGCGCGCGGTGCGCGTGGTCACGGCTCCCATATCCACGATGGGCTGCATGGGCGGCGTCTGCTCGGGCGCAGACCTCTGCTCCTCGTTCTCGTTCGGCTTTGTCGGTTCCGTCATGGCGCATCCCTCCTCTTTTCTCACAAGGTAGGATTTGCAGAAAAGAGGAAAGCATACGGCGCGCCGTATGCTTTCCCGCTATGTATCCCGTTATTTTTCCGTGCCGTAGAAAAAGAGCGCCACCGTACCGGGGCCGACGTGCGCGCCGGTGACCGGCTCGTAGTAGACCTCGAGGCATTCGCCGGTAAAGCCCCTTTCGCGCAGAAGACCGAGCAGATAATCCGTCCCCTCGCGGTTGTCCGCGTGGGCGATGCCGATGCGCGCGGTCTTATCCAGCGCGCGCTTATTGAAATAGTCCGCCAGCTCGGCGTAGGCCTTCTTATTCCCGCGCACCTTGCCGCAGGAAACGATGTGGCCCGTCTCGTCGCCGCGCAGGATGGGCTTGATGCCGAGCACCGAGCCGACCAGCGCCGCCGCGCCGGAGATGCGCCCGCCGCGCTTGAGGTAGTTGAGATCGTCCACCGTGAAGAACTGGCACATGTGGGGGCGGCGCGCGAGAATGCGGTCGCCGACCTCCTCAAAGCTCCTGCCCGCGCGCAGCAGCTCCGCCGCCTCGAGCACCTGCAGGCCCTCGCCGAGCGAGGCGGCATAGGTGTCGATGGTCATGATTTTGGCGTGAGGATATTTTTCCCGCAGCTCCTCCGCCGCGAGCGCCGCGGCGTGCGCCGTGCCGCTGATGCCGCCGGACATACCGACGTAGAGCACATCGTTGCCCTGCGCGAGCGCGCGTTCAAAGAACGCCGCCGCCGTTGCGGGGTTGACCATTGAGGTCTTGACCTCGGCGCCCCGGCGCATGGCGTCGTAGAAGGCCTTGCCGTCGAAGTCCGTCTCCTCGCTGTAGTCCTCCGCCACGCCGTTGACCGTGTAGGAAAACGGAATGACCGCGATATCGTACTCGCGCAGCAGCGCGAGCGGCAGATTGGCCGAGGTGTCGGTATAGAGCTTCGTCATGGCAAAACTTCCTTTTCTGTATTTCTTAACACCCAGTGTACCACGCTCTAAGCGCGGAAACAAGCAAAGTTACAGATTCTTTACATTAACCTAACAGCATGACAACGGCAGGGTGGTTTCCCTGCCGTTTTTTCGTCAATTCTGCTCAAAGATCACACGCATGGTCTTGTAGGTCATATAGCAGTCGAGCTTGGCGACCGTCTCATAAGGCGCGTGCATGGAGAGCACGGGAACGCCCGCGTCGAGCGTGTCGATGTTGCGCTGCGCCATGAACTTGGCGACCGTGCCGCCGCCGCCCGCGTCGGTCTTGCCGAGCTCGGCCATCTGCCAGAACACGCCGTTGTCGTTGAGCAGCTTACGCACGCGGCCCACGACCTCGGCAGAGGCGTCGGAGGCACCGGACTTGCCGCCCGCGCCGGTGTACTTGCAAAGACCCACGCCGTAGTTGACAAAGGCGGCGTTGCGCTTATCGTACACGTCGGCAAAGTTCGGGTCGTAGGCGGCGGTCACGTCCGCACTCAGGCAGAAGGAGTTCGCCAGACAGTCGCGCAGCGCGACACCCTGCGCCTCGCACAGGTCCGCCATGAACTTGTCGAACGCCTGCGAAAGCATACCGGAAACGCCCTCGGAGCCGATCTCCTCCTTGTCCGCGAAGATGCACACGGCGGTGCGCTTCGGACTCTTCGCGTCAAAGATGCCCGCAAGCTCCGCGTAGGCGCACACGCGGTCGTCGTGACCGTAGGAGGCGATGAAGCTGCGGTCGAAGCCGATGTCGCGTGCCTTGCCGGCGGGCACGACCTCCAGCTCGGCGGAGATGAGGTCCTCCTCCACGATGCCGTATTTCTCGTTGAGGAGCTTGAGGACGTTGAGCTTGAAGCGATCCGAGCAGTCCTCGCCCGCGAGCGGACGGCCGCCGACGAGCAGGTTCAGGCTCTCGCTGGGAATGGCCTCGTTGAGCGGCTTCTTGCCCTGCTCACGGCCGAGGTGCGGCAGCAGATCGTTGATGATGAACTGCGGGTCGCCCTCGTCCGCGCCGATGTGGACGGCGACCGTGGAACCGTCGCCGCGCACGACCACGCCGTGCAGCTCGAGCGGGATGGTCACCCAGTGGTACTTGCGGATGCCGCCATAGTGGTGCGTCTTAAAGTACGCCAGCTCGGACTCCTCGTAGAGCGGGCGGGGCTTGAGGTCCAGGCGGGGCGCGTCGGTGTGCGCCGCGCCGATGTTCGCGCCGTGGCTGAGGTCCTGCTCGCCGATGACGGCAAGCATAATTGCTTTACCCCTGTTGTTATAGTAGACCTTGTCGCCCGTCTTGAGCGCCATGCCCTTCTCGTAGGGCACGAAGCCGCGCGCGCTGGCCAGCTCGATGCAGTGCTCCACACACAGCCGCTCGGTCTTGCCGTGGTCAAGGAAATCCTTGTAGTCCTCGCAGTAGGCGTGCATCGCCCGCTCCTCCTCGGCGCTCAAGCGCTCATAGCCGTTCTTGGGCGCATAAGCGAGCTTCTCCGCCCACTCGTTCTTTTTCTTCTCTGCCATGGTTCATTCCTCCTTGGATTTTTTAATAATGGTATCCAGAAACTCCTCCGCGGCAAACGCAGCCTGCGCGGGAGTCGGGTAGTTGTTTTCAAAGACCGCGTCGCAGTCCGCGCGGAACGCCTCCTCGCTGCGCTGCGCACGCACACGGGCGCGGGCGTAGTCCTCGGAGATGCCGTCGCGCGTCATGATGCGGCGCACGCGCACCTCCTCCGGCGCGGTGACCGCGACGGTCACGTCGCAGAGCGCGCCGAGGCCGCTCTCCACGAGCTTGATGGCGTCGAGCGCGATGAGCCGCGCGCCGCTTTCCTCCATGCGCCGCGCGAGCGCGCGGGGCAGATGACGGAAGATGATGGCGTCGAGCTGCGCAAGCGCGCCGGCGTCGCCGAATACTATATTGCCCAGCTTTTGCCGGTCCAATCCGCCGTCGGGGGCGAAGACATCGCCGAACGCGGCGGTCAGGTCGGCGCGCAGCGGCGCGTCGGTCCGGAGCATTTCGTGATACACCGCGTCGCAGTCGAGCACCAGCGCGCCGCGCCTTTCCAGTGCGTGCAGCAGCGTCGTCTTGCCCGCGCCGGTGCCGCCGGTGATGCCGAGGACAAAGGCGCCGTCCGCCTCCTCTGTGTGGAAGCCGGCGGCCTTTTTCAGCCGGTTGCCGACGGCGAGGCCAAGCCCCGCGCTGTCGGGACACTGCGCCCAGATGGCGGGCACGTCCGTCGCGTCGAAGGTGCGCAGCGCGTCAAAAACGTGCTGCGACTGCGCGAGCTTGTCGCCGCTCGCGCCGAGCCGGTGAACGATGTGCCCCGCAAAGAGCGGCGCGAACTCGTCGAAGCAGATCACGCCGTCCCGCGCGCCGAGCGCGGCGAGCAGCCGCCGCGCGCTCGCACGGGGCGAGCCGGTGACGACCGTGACGGGCGCCTTTGGTGCGTAGTGACGGTACTTCATGCCCGGTGCGCGGGGCCTCTCCCCCGCCGCCATCTGCTGCGTGACCGCCTTATCCACCGCCACCTCGCCGAGCACGGCGCGCAGCTCCTCGAGCGGCAGCCCGCCCGGGCGCAGCAGGCGCGGCGGCGTACAGGTCAGGTCGATGATGGTCGATTCCACACCCACGCGGCAGGGCCCGCCGTCCACCACGCCGTCGATCCTGCCGTCCATGTCCTCGCGGACGTGCGCGGCGGTCGTGCAGCTCGGACGGCCCGAGGTGTTGGCGCTCGGCGCGGCGACCGGAACGCCGGAGGCGGCGATGATGGCGCGCGTCACCGCGTGATCGGGGCAGCGCATCCCGACGGTGTCCAGCCCGCCGGTGGTGACGAGCGGCACGCAGTCCGCCTTCGGCAGTATCATCGTCAGCGGCCCGGGCCAGAAGCGCCCGGCAAGGCGGTACGCCGTCTCCGGCACGTCCTTGCAGTAGCGCGCGAGCCAGCTCGCGTCTGGGATGTGCAGGATGAGCGGGTTATCCTGCGGGCGGCCCTTGGCCTCAAAAATGTGCCGCACGGCGTCCGCGTTCAGTCCGTCCGCGCCGAGGCCGTAGACCGTCTCGGTCGGGATGGCGAGCAGCCCGCCGCGGCGCAGAATGTCCGCAGCCTGTTCGACCGCCGCGCTCTCCCGCGCAGGATCGGTGATGGTAAAGTATCGGGTGTTCAAAAAGGTTCCCCCTTCTGTGCGTCTGAAGCGCTCAGCTCTCCGTGCTCTCGCGCAGCTTTTCTGCCTGCGCCTGCATGGTCAGCGCGTCAATGATCGGGTCAAGGTCGCCGTTGATGACGGCGTCGATGTTGAAATTCTTGCTGTCCCCCGTCAAGCGGTGGTCGGTGACGCGATTCTGCGGGAAGTTGTAGGTGCGGATGCGCTCGTTGCGCATCCCGGTGCCGACCTGCACACGGCGCTCGTTCGTCACGGCGCTCTCTACACGCTCACGCTCCATTTCATAGAGCTTGCTCGCAAGCATCTGCATACACTTCGCGCGGTTCTGCACCTGCGAGCGCTCCTCCTGACACGCCACGACGATGCCCGTCGGCTTGTGGATCAGCCGCACGGCGGAGCTCGTCTTGTTGACGTGCTGTCCGCCCGCGCCCGAGGAGCGATAGACCTGCATCTCGATGTCCTCCGGCCGGAGGTCGACGTCGACCTCCTCCATCTCCGGCAGCACCGCGACCGTGGCGGTGGAGGTGTGGACGCGCCCGCCGCTCTCCGTCTCCGGTACGCGCTGCACGCGGTGGACGCCGCTTTCAAACTTCAGTCTTGACCACGCACCCGCGCCGTTTAGGATAAAGTCAGCTTCCTTTACACCGCCCAGCTCCGTGTCGTTGTAGTTCAAAAGCTCGATCTTCCAGCCGTGCTTTTCGGCGTACATGGAGTACATACGGTAGAGGTCCGCCGCGAAGAGCGCACTCTCCTCGCCGCCCACGCCGCCGCGCAGCTCCATGATGACGTTTTTCCCGTCGTTCGGGTCGCGCGGCAGGAGCAGCACGCGCAGCTCCTCATAAAGCCGCTCCTTGTCCGCCTTCGCCTGCCGCAGCTCCTCCTGCGCCATGTCGCGCAGCTCGGCATCGGAGAGCAGCTCCGTCGCCTCGGCGATGGTCCGCTCCGCGCGGCGATAGTCCTCGTAGCACTGCGCGACCGGCTCAAGCTCCTTCTGCTCCTGCGTGAGCCTCCGCAGCTCCTTCGCGTCGCCGTAGATCTCCGGCACGGTCAGCAGCTCTCCGATCTCCGCGCAGCGGCGCGCGATCTGTTCCAGCTTCTCCCACATCGCTTTAGTTCTCCGCCGTCATGTAGTTCGTCACATTGCGGATGAACTCGTCGCGCCAGAAATGATAGCCCGCCGAGCCGATGCGCAGCGAGACGTCCGCCACGTGGGGGTGGTCGACGTACTGGTCCATCTGGTCGCACACATCCTTATACAGCTCCTCGCTGCCGTGGACGACGACATAGGCGATGTTCTGCACCTCCAGCCCGCGGCGCTTGAGGAAGCCGCGCGCGATGCTCGAGCAGCGTCCCGCCCAGATGGGCGTGCCGAGAATGACGAGCCGGTAGTCCTGTAAGGCGCGGCGCGTATCAAACGGCTCCATCGCGCGGGTACGGCGGCGCATGGCGTCCAGTCCGCAGCGCAGCCAGCCGATGGCGCCGTCGCGGTCCACGCGGTCGCGCATCTCCACGCACTCGCAGTCAAGCGCGGCGGCGATCTCCTCCATGGCAAATTTTGTGTGTCCCGTGCGGGAGTAATACAAGCACAGAATATCCTTGTTCATCGTTAACCTCCGTAGACAAAATAGGCGGCAAGGCCGAAGGCCTCGCGGATAAAGTAATTGACGGTCAGGCATTGAAAGTAGAGCGCGGAGGGCAGATGCGCCGGCACGGCGGCGGTATCGCCGCCCCACATCAGCCTCGCACGGCAAAGGTGGTAATCTGAGGTGACGATGGCGACGCGCTGCGTCAGATCGACGCCCAGCTCCTCGAGTATCGCCCGCGAGTAGCGCAGGTTCTCCTGCGTGCTGGTGGAGCGCTCCTCCGGGTACAGCCGGCTCTCGTCCACGCCGCGGCGCACCAGCGCGCGGCGCATACACTCGGCCTCGGTGATGGCCTCGCCCGGCCCCTGTCCGCCGGAGAGGATCACCGGCACGTCGGGGTGCTCCTCCAAATAGGCTGCCGCGGCGTCAATGCGCGTGCGCAGCGTGAGCGACGGCGTTTCGCCGTTCACGCCCGCGCCGAGCACGATGACCGCGCTCACCGGTTCGTCTGTTTTCTCCGCAAGCGAGCCGCGAATGACCATTGTCTCCAACGCGGCAAAGAAGACAAAGCCTGCGGCGAGCAGCGCGCGCAGGACCCGCCTGCCCCACACCGCCGCGCGGCTGCCGCGCCGTGCGGCGCGCTCCAGCACGAAAAGCACGAACAGCACCGCCGCGGCACACAGGCAGAGGAGGGCGGAAAAGCGCAGTCCCGGAACGAAGCGCAGCAGCACCGCCGACGCGAGGAAAACGAGCGCCGCCGCAAACAGCCGCCGCTCCCGCTTTGTGAGCGCCTTCCATTTTTCTCTCATGTCCCGACCTCCCCGCTCGCGTGTTTTCGTCCCTGCCGCTTCTCTCTTTCCTATTCGCCCGCCTCGGCGGCGAGCGCCTCCCAACGCTCCATCAGCTCTGTGAGCTTCTGCTCCTGCGCCTCCTTTTCGACGTAGAGCGCGCTGTATTTCTCATAGTCGGACGCGGCTTCCTCCAGCCGCGCGTCCAGTGCGGCGAGCGCCTCCTCCTGCTGCGCGATCTCGCGCTCGCAGATGGTCAGCTGGCGGCGTGCCGCCTGCTGATTTTTATTGCCGCGCGGCGGCTTTTCCGTAAGGTTCTTTTCCTTTACTGTCTTTTCCGGCTCTGCCTTTTTCGTCGGCTGCTCCGCCTTTATTTTGCGGTAGCGGGCGAAGCCCATCGGGTAGTCGGTGATCCTCTGCTCCTCCAGCTCCCAGACGCGAGTGGCGAAGCGGTTGATGAAGTAGCGGTCGTGGCTGACGAACAGCAGCGTCCCGTCGAAGGCCTCCACCGCCTCCTCGATCCACTCGCGCGAGGCGATGTCGAGGTGGTTGGTCGGCTCGTCGAGGATGAGAAAGTTCACCTCGTCGTCCATCAGCATGCAGAGACGCAGGCGGCTCTGCTCGCCGCCGGAGAGCACGGAAACAGACTTGAACACATCCTCCCCGCGGAAATGGAACGCCGCCAGACGGTCGCGCGCCTTCTGCGGCGTGATGTCCCGCTTGGAATAAAGCATCGTGTCCACAAGATTGCGCTGCGGCACGTCGAAGTGAATGATCTGCGGCAGGTAGGCGATCTTCGTCGAGGGGCCGAGCTTGATGCGGCCCTCGTCGGGGTACTCCTCGCCCATGATCATCTTGATGAGCGTGGATTTTCCCGTACCGTTGTCGCCGATGAGCGCGATGCGCTCGCCGCCGGCGACCTTGAGGTCCACGCCGGAGAACAGCGTCCGCTCACCGAAGGACTTGCCGACGCCCTTGAGCGTCAGCACCTCGTCGCCGAGAAATTCGCTGCTCCGGAACTGCGCGGTCATCTTCTTCTCGCGCGTGGGCTTGTCCGTCGTACGCATCCGCTCGATGCGCTTTTCCATCGAAAACGCGCGCTTGTGCAGCGCGTCGTTGCCCATGAACGCCCACAGGTGCAGCTTGTCCGCCGCGGCCTCGAGCTGCCTGATCTTGGCCTGCTCCTTCTCATACTGCCGCATTTTCTCCAGATAGCGGCGCTCCTTCTCCACGGCGTAGAAGCTGTAGTTGCCGTTGTAGAACTCCGCGTGGCCGTCCAGAATCTCGATGACGCGGGTGATGGTGCGGTCCAGGAAATAGCGGTCGTGCGAGATGGCGACGACCGTACCCTTGAAGGAGGCGAGGTAATCCTCCAGCCATTCGATGGCGTGGAGGTCGAGGTGGTTCGTCGGCTCGTCGAGCAGCAGAATGTCCGTGTCCTCCAAAATCAGGCGGCCGAGGTTCACGCGCGTCTTTTCGCCGCCGGAGAGCGTGTCGAACAGCCGCGTGCGCATATCCGCGGGAATGGACAGGCCGTTGGCCACCTTATTGACGGCGGTGGCGGTGTCGTAGCCGCCGAGGCCCTCGAAGCGGGCGGACAGCTCGCCGTAGCGGCGCAGCGTCTCCTCGGATTCGTCGCCGTTCGCCATCTGCGCGGAGAGCCGCTCCATCTCGTCGGCCATGCGCCTCATGCGCTCGAAGGCGGATTGCAGCACATCCTCCACCGTATAGCCCGCCGGGTAGACCGGTATCTGCGAGATCAGCCCGACGCGGCGGTCCGACGCGATGGCGACCTCGCCGGCGTCGTAGTCGATCTCGCCCGTGAGGATGCGAAAGAGTGTCGTCTTGCCCGCGCCGTTCTTGCCGAGCAGACCGACACGCTCGCCGGAGTTGATCTGAAAGGTCAGTCCGTCCAGTATTTTCTTTTCCAAATCAAAGGACTTTTGAAGTCCCGTTACGCTGATCTCGATCATGTTGTCTTGAGCAATTCCTCTACGATCTTCTCCAAGTGCATGGAGTGCGACGCCTTGCACAACAGGACGCTGCCCTCCGTGAACGCAGCTCTCGCCGCATCGACCGCGCTCTCCGCGTCGGGATACCACTCGGCGCTCTCGTGCGCAGCGTCCGCGATGCCGCGGGCGTACTCACCGACAGCGATGACGCGGTCGATGCCGAGCAGAGCGCACAGCTCGCCCATCGCGCGGTGCGCGGACTCCGTCAGCTCGCCGAGCTCCTTCATGTCACCGAGCACGGCGATCTTCTTTCCCTCGCTCGCCGCAAGCACGCGCAGCGCTGCGGACATGGACTGCGGGTTGGCGTTGTAGCAGTCGTCGAGCAGGCGGCGGTCGCCGCTGAGGCGGTGGACGCGCATCCGCGAGCCGGCGGGCTCATAGAGCGCGACGCCGCGCTCGATCTCGGGGACCGACAGACCCAGCTCCTCACCGACCGCGACCGCGAGCGACGCGGCGTAGATCATGTGCCGCCCGGGGGCGGGGATATTGAGCTGATACTCTGCGCGCTCGGTGGTCACGGTGCAGGCGATGCCGTCGATGCCGCGGTCGCGCAGCGCGGAAACGCGGACGTCCGCGTGCGCGCTCTCGCCGCAGCGGACAATGCGCTGCGGGAGAGCTACCGTGTCGAGCAGCGCGTCGTCGCCGTTGAGGATGGCGACGCCGTCGGCGTCGAGGTTTTCAAAGATCTCGCTCTTGGCCTTCAGAATGCCCTCGCGCGAGCCTAAAAACTCGATATGCGCGTCGCCGATGTTCGTGATGACGGCGATGTGCGGGCGCACCATCTCGCCGAGATAGCGGATCTCGCCGAAATGGTCCATGCCGGTCTCGATGACGGCGGCCTCATAGGTGTCGTCCAAGCCGAGGAGCGTGAGCGGCGTGCCGATGTCGTTGTTGAAGTTCTCCGCCGTTTTGAGCGTGCGGTACCTCTGCGACACGACCGAGGCGATCATTTCCTTCGTCGTGGTCTTGCCGACCGAGCCGGTGATCTGGACAACGGGGATGTTGAACTGCCCGCGATACCACGACGCGAGCGCCTTGAGCGCAAGGCGCGTATCGGGGACGGCGATGTAGAATTTATCGGGCAGGAACGCCGCGGGCGTCCTCGCGCACAGGCAGCCCGCCGCGCCGAGCGCGAGCGCCTTGTCGATGTAGTCGTGTCCGTCGAAGCGCTCGCCGGTGAGCGGGATAAAGAGCGCGCCCTCGCCTGCCTTGCGGCTGTCGGTGGAAACGGAGGTCACAGCGGCGCTCTCACCGCCCGCGAGAAGCGTGCCGCCCGTGGCGGTCAGCAGCTCGGAAACGGTCAGCCTTCTCATGTTCTCCCCTCCTTCCGCGCCCGCAGGGAGCTTGTCACGATGCGCTCGCACAGCTCGCCGTAGCCGATGCCGGCGGCGGCGGCCTCCTGCGGCACGAGCGAGGTCGGCGTCATGCCCGGCAGGGTGTTGATTTCCAGGAAATAGGGCGTGCCGTCCTCAGTGACAATAAAGTCCGCGCGGGAATAGACGCTCAGCTCCAGCACGCGGAACACGGTCTCGGTCGCGCTGCGGAGCTTTTTCTCCCATTCCGCGGGAATGGGCGCGGGGCAGACCTCCTCGGCAGCTCCCGCCTGATACTTGTTGGCGTAATCATAAAAGCCGGTCTTGGGAATGATCTCGATGGCGGGCAGCGCCTTGCCGTCGAGAATGCCGACCTGCAGCTCCCGGCCGTGGATGTACTGCTCGATGACGACCTGCGCGCCGAAGTGCAGGCACTCGGTCAGCGCAGCGGCGACCTCGCCGCGCGTGTGCGCGATCGTCACGCCGATGGACGAGCCGTTGGCGTTGGGCTTGACGACGCAGGGCAGCTCCGTTTCGTCGGCGATGGCGTCGATCTCGTCCGCCGTGTACTTCAGCGCACGCCATTTCGCGGTGGTGACATAGGGCGCGACGAGGCGCTTGGTAAGGTCCTTATCCATGGCGATGGCGCTGCCGAGGTAGCCCGAGCCGGTGTAGGGGATGCCGAACAGGTCGAAGGCCGCCTGCACCCGTCCGTCCTCGCCGCAGACGCCGTGGAGTGCGATGAACACGACGTCCGCCATGGCGCAGACGCGCAGAACGTCCTTGCCGAAGATATTTTCGCTCTTGTCCTTCCGGCTCGCGCGCACGGCGTCGAGATCCGGCTCCTCACGGGCGACGGAAAAATCGCCGCACAGGCCGTCCGGCGCGTCAAAAATGCTCTCCGGCGCGCCCGCATAGCCCTCAAGCCCCAAAAACATATCCACCAGCACAGCCTGATGGCCGCGCTCACGCAGGGCGCGGCAGATGCGCGTGCCGCTCGAAAGCGACACATTGCGCTCCATACTCAGTCCGCCCGCCAAAACAACGATACGCATACTGTTTCCTCCTGAATTCGCAAAAACTACATATCTATGCTATTTTATCAGAATATACTTTAGCACAACGCCGCGCGAATTACAAGCAAAAGAAAGGCGGCTTTCCGCCGCCTTTCTTGTCAAAAAAGTGGCAAAGCCACTTTTTTGAGAAAGCTTCGCTGCGCTCTGCGCCTCGGTTGTCCGCTGAAAGCGGACAATTCGACGCTTGCTCCGCGCAACGTGTTTTCTGCCACGCACAGGTCGCGGCAGAAAACGGATCATATCGCTTTCGCGTCTGCGGACGCGAAACTCTGCGAGGCCTTTCTCCGTGTCATTGGAATAAGCCCGAAAGAAGTCCCGCGCTCTCCTGCTTCTTCTCCGCGAGCGTCATCGCCGCGGAGAGGAGCTGCGCGGCCTCGCCGCGCGTGAGCGGGCGCTGCCAGTCGCCCGCGGAGAAGCTGCCGCTTTCGATCACGCGGACGGACTCAAGATTCGCCACCGCCTGTGCGCTCCACGCGTCGGCGCTGCCCGCGTCGTAGTCGGAAAGGTCCACGTCCGTCACGCGCAAAAGACGGTTGAGCACCGTCGCCGCCTCGGAGAGCGTCACGCCCTCGTCCGCGCAGAAGGCCATGCCGCCCTCCGTGCCCACGCCGCGGATCAGACCGCATTGCAGGGCGCTGACCGCGCTGCCCTTCGCCCAGGTCGGGATCTCCGCGTCGTCACAGAAGCCCGTCATCGTGAGGTCGCCCGCAGGAATGCCCGCGCAGGCGAGCGCCATGGTGACGAACTCGCCGCGGCTGACGGCGCGGTCCGGCTCAAAGAAGCGCCGGCTGCCGACCTGCGCGCCGACGAACACGCCGTGCTCCGCCAGGTCCACCGCCGCGGTGTAGGCAGCGCTCTCCGCCATGTCGTCATAGGTTACGCCGCATTTGGCGCGCGCGATGGTGATGCGCACCTCCGCGGGGGCCGAGGTGCTGCCCGCGGCGTCGGTCGCGGTGTAGGTGAAGCGATCCACGCCGGTCTTGTTCTTCGCGCTGGTGTAGACAAAGGTCTCGCCGTCGAGCGTCACCGTGCCCTTGGACGGCTGCTCGGCGATGGCGAAGCTCACCTCGCCGCCCTCGCGGTCGATGGCGGCGAGCGTGCCGGTGTAGGGGATGCCGCGGTAGACACGCACGTCGATGCTCTGCGCAATGGGCGCGCCCGCGTCCGCCGCAGGCGCCGCCTTCTCCCGTCCGAAGATGGCCGAGGCGGGAATGCCCGTGAGCGCGAGCAGCAGCATCGCCATGACGAACGGCACCGTGCGCCATAAAAGCTCTCTGTTCTTATCGGTATTCAAAATCGGTTCCTCCCTTTTTCAGTGTGGTACGGTTATTCTTTGTGAAAAAGGGAGCTTTATGCAAAAAGGGAAACGTCCGCAGCGCGGACGCTTCCCTTTCCAAATTTTTCAGTTGGTCAGCCACTCGGGCCGCGAACGCTTTTTCACGCCCGAGACGATGCCCATGGCGGCAAAAAGCGTGACGATAGACGAGCCGCCGTAGCTGAAAAACGGCAGCGTCAGACCGATGACCGGCATCAGGAACAGGCACATGCCGATGTTCGCGATGGTCTGGAAAATGAGCATACCCGCCATGCCCACGCAGACGTAGCTCTCCATCGGCGCCGCCGCGTCGCGCGCGACGAGCAGGCAGCGCACCACGATGGCGAGCAGCAGCACGATGATAAGCGCGCAGCCGAGGAAGCCCAGCTCCTCGCCGCAGACGGAGAAAATGAAGTCCGTCTGCCGCTCGGGGATGCTCCACACATTAGACGACTGCGTCTGCGCGCCGTGGAACAGTCCCTGTCCGGTCAACTCGCCCGAGCCGAGCGCCATCAGTCCGCGCGTCTGCTGAAAGCCCGCGTCGTCGGGCTGATAGCTGTGGTCGAGGACGGCAAGAAAGCGGTCGCGCATATAGCCCGGCAGCAGGTTCAGATGCCACACGGCAAGAAACGCCGCCGCGCCGCCGCCAATGCCCAGCGCCAGCCAGCGCTTCGCCATGCCCGCGGCAAAGACCATGCAGATGAAGATGAAGAGATACACCAGCGCGCTGCCCGCGTCGCCGGATATGACGACGATCAGTCCCACCATAAAGGCGGTATGCGCCGTCGGCTGAATGACGTTTTCAAAGCGCACAAGGTCTCGCCTATCCTTCAGCAGCGCAAGCTGATAGGCGAGCAGGACGATGAAAAAGACCTTCACGACCTCCGCCGGCTGCACCGTGATGGGGAAATAGCGCAGAAAATCGACGCCGAGCTTTTTGCCGATGCTGTTCACGCCGAGCCACGCGCGGTTGCCGCCGCTCGACTGGCCGAAGGGCGTGAGCAGCAGCAGGAGAAAGCCGACGTTGAAGCCCAGCAGCCACTTCCATTGCTTCGCCAGCGCGAATACGTCGATGCTCGAGAGGAAAAAGTAGAGCACCAGCCCGATGAGCAGCCCGAGGCCCTGCACGGCAACGTACTTGAGCGTGCCGCGAAAGCTTGTCGCGCTGGCGATGAGCACCATGCCATAGAGCGTCGAGGCCACGCACAGCGCGAGCAGCACCGTGTCGGTCTGGCGCAGCACGTCATGCAGCGTTTCCCGCACTCGTCCCATCGGTCCTTCCCCTCCTCTGCCGAAAATTCTCGGAATGATGTATCAGTATAGCACGATTCCGCCTGTCTGTAAACCGCGCGTTTTTCTTTCTTCCACTGTTTACACTCTGTTCATGCAAAAAGGAATTGCGCATCGCGCGGCGGTGTGCTATACTGTACCTTTAGAATGGGTCGAAAGGGGGCATTTGCCGTGGAGCATCTTTCACACAGTGAGCAGGAGACCGAGCAGCTCGGCGAGCAGGTCGCCCGCAGACTGCCGCGCGGGACCGTCATCGCCTACACCGGCGAGCTCGGCACGGGAAAGACCGCCTTCACCCGCGGGCTTGCCCGCGGTCTCGGCTGCCGCGGCCGCGTCACCAGTCCCACCTTCACCATCGTCAACGAATACGAGGGGGATATCCCCCTGTTCCACTTTGACCTTTACCGCCTCGGCTCGTCGGACGAGCTGTTTGACATCGGCTGGGAGGATTACCTCGCGCGCGGCGGCGTGTGCGCCGTCGAGTGGAGCGAGCGGGCGGAGGACGCCTTCGACGGCTCCACCGTGCGCATCGACTTCCGGCGCGGCGCGCAGCACGACGGCTGGCGCGTCATCACCATCACGGGGGTGGACGGCTTATGAAAATTCTCGCGCTCGAGACCTCGGCGAAGTCTGTTTCGACCGCAGTGGTCGAAAACGGCGCGCCGCTGGCCTATGCCTATCAGTGCACCGGCCTCACCCACTCGCGCACGCTGATGCCGATGGTGGACGCCATGCTCAAAAACGCCGACCTGACGCTCGCGGATATGGACGCGGTCGCCGTGGCCGCCGGTCCCGGCTCGTTCACGGGCCTGCGCATCGGCATCGCCGCGGTCAAGGGCCTCGCCTGGGCAGCGGACAAGCCGTGCTTCGGCGTTTCCACGCTCGAGGCGATGGCGCAGAATCTCGCCCACATGGACGGTCTGCTCGTCTGCGCGATGGACGCGCGGCGCGATCAGGTCTACAACGCGCTCTTTGAAGCGAAAAACGGCGTCCTCACCCGCCTCACGCCCGACCGTGCCATCGCGGTCGCGGAGCTGGCGGAGGAGCTGCGCGGCGAAACGCGCCGCCTTCTCGTGCTCGGCGACGGCGGGCGGCTCTGCCGCGACGGGCTCGCGCAGCTCGGCGTGGAGAGCGAGCTGGCTCCCGCGCAGCTGCTCTATCAGAACGCCGTAGGCGTCGGCCTCGCCGCGGAGCACGGCACACCGGTGAGCGCGCAGGAGCTTGCGCCGGTCTACCTGCGCATTTCGCAGGCCGAGCGCGAGCGCAACGCAAGATTACAGCAGGAATCAACCCAAAAATAAATATATAGTTTACGGAGGACGAAGCAATGGAATCGAAATTTGGCAGCAAGGTACACATCATGGACCATCCCCTCGTGGCGCACAAGCTGACGATCATGCGCGACAAGAACACCAGCGTCAAGGATTTCCGCGAGCTGGTCAGCGAGATCGGTATGCTCATCACCTACGAGGCGACCCGCGATCTTCCGCTCACCACCAAGCACATTGAAACGCCCATCTGCGAGATGGACGCCCCCACGCTCGCAGGCAAGAAGTTCGTTGTTGTCCCCATCCTGCGCGCCGGTCTCGGCCTGGTCGACGGCGTGCTGCGCATGGTGCCCTCCGCGCGCGTGGGCCACATCGGTATGTACCGCGATGAAGAAACGCTCGAGCCCCATCCCTACTTCTGCAAGATGCCCAAGGACGTGGCCGAGCGCGACGTGCTGATCGTCGATCCCATGCTCGCCACCGGCGGCAGCGCCGCCGAGGCCATCGGCGAGATGAAGAAGCGCGGCTGCAAGCACATCAAGCTCATGGTGCTCGTCGCCGCTCCCGAGGGCATCGAGCACATTCAAAAGCTCTATCCCGACGTGGAGATCTACGCCGGCGCGCTCGACGACCACCTCAACGAGCACGGCTACATCGTCCCGGGTCTCGGCGACGCGGGCGACCGCATTTTCGGCACGAAGTAAGTTCTCCCACCCCGCGGCGCCGTCCGCGCCGGAAGGCGCGTTCAAGCGTTTTGCGCAGCAAAACCTTGCCGCAGGGCGAGTCATCGGCCTGCGGTTTTGATCCCCGCAGGGGTTTCGCGCCACGCATCGGCGCGAAATCGCGGGCGACCGCATTTTCGGCACGAAGTAAGCGACCCACCTCGCAGCGCCGTTCCGGCGCTCTGCGCGGTAGACTTTTATTACAAACAGCAATTTGAAAGGAAACCATTGACCATGAGTGCATCGAGAGAAAAGAAGGCTCGTCAGGAGCTGAACGAATCCGGCTACGTCGATCCCCGCAAGGCCCGCGAGGCCGAGGAGAAGGCAAAGGAGCGCCGCTCCACCCGCATCTATACCGCCGTCATCGTCGCCTTTGTGCTGCTCGGCGTGGTGCTCTTCGCCTCCGGCCGCATCCAGGCGAGCAACGAGGCAAAGGAGACCGCCCGCATCGGTGCGGAGAGCGCCGTGACCATCGACGGCGAGGACTTCAGCGTCAACGATGTGGCTTATTACTATGGCAGCATTTACAACACCTTCGCCAACAACGGCAGCTCCTTCGGCTTCGACAGCAGCAAGAGCGCCCGCGAGCAGCAGTACACCGAGGGTAAGACCTGGCACGACTACTTTCTGGAGTCCGCGCTGGACTACATGAAGGAAAGCGTTGCCATCGCCCACGCTGCCGAGGCTGCCGGCTTTGACGGCACCGAGCAGATGGACTCCTCCGAGCAGAGCAATCTCTCCATGATCGACCTCTATGCCTCCTACAGCGGCGCGACCCGCGCGCAGTATCTCACCGCGATGTTCGGCAAGTACATGACCGAGGAGGCCTTTGTCCGCTGCGTCCGCCGCGACGCACTCGCGAGCGCCTACCGGCAGAGCTATTCCGACAGCCTGACCTACTCCGCCGCCGACCTGCAGGCCGCCTATGACGAGGACCCCGACGCCTATTGCAGCGTGGACATCGAGTACGTCTCCTTCACGACCGGCCTTTCGAGCGACGCCACCGATGAGGAGAAGTCCGCCGCGATGGAGGAAGCCAAGGCGAAGGCCGAGGCCGTCCTCGCCGCCTACGCGGAGGGCAGGAGCTTTGAGGAAAGCGCCGGCGACGGCACCTATACGCACCTCGCGCACGCCGACCGCAGCGTGACGAGCGATATGCTCACCTGGGCGTTTGCCGCCGACCGCGCGGAGGGCGATACCACGGTCGCCGAGCAGAGCAGCGGTTATGTCGCCGTTCTCTTCCACTCCCGCAGCCGCGACGACTATCACCCCGTCACCGTCCGCCACATCCTTGTTGAGGACGAGGCGACCGCAGAGGAGATCCTTGCCGACTTCAAGGCCGGCGACGCCACCGAGAGCGATTTCGCCGCCCTCGCCTCCACCAAGTCCACCGACAGCGGCACTGCCTCCAACGGCGGTCTTGTGAGCAATATGCGCAAGGGCGCGTATGTCCAGCCCTTTGAGGATTGGAGCTTCGATCCCAGCCGTCAGAGCGGCGACACGGGCATCGTCGAGAGCGAATACGGCTTCCATGTGATGTACTTCGTGGAAACGAATGAGCTTCCCTACTGGGAGTACAAGGCCACCAACACGCTCAAAAGCAGCGCCGTGAACGACTGGTATGACGCCATCACCGACGGCGTGACCGCCGAGCAGCTCGACGCCATCGAGTACGTCGGCTGAGCACATCCGCAACGCGGCAGGGACCGGCGAGGCTACCGGTCCCTGCTTTTTCAAGAGGAATACCTATGGAAAATCAATTCTTACGCACCGAAATGGTGCTCGGCGCGGACGGCATGGACGCTCTGCACCGCAGCCACGTCGCCGTGTTCGGTCTCGGCGGCGTGGGCAGCTACGCGGTCGAGACGCTGGTGCGCTCGGGCGTGGGCGAGCTGACGCTCATCGACGACGACACCGTGGCGCTGACGAACCTCAACCGCCAGCTCGAGGCGCTGCACTCCACGCTTGGGCAGAGCAAGGCGGAGGCCATCGCCGCGCGCTGCCGCGACATCAACCCCGCGGTCGTCCTCCACCCCATCGTGGGACGCTACGAGGCCGCGGGCCGTGAGCGCTTCTTCGACGCGAAATACGACTACATCCTCGACTGCATCGACCTTGTCTCCTGCAAGCTCGACCTGATCGAGACCGCGCTCACACGCGGCATCCCCATTCTCTCCGCGCTCGGCACGGGCAACAAGCTCGACCCCTCGCAGCTTCAGATCACGGACATCTCCAAGACCTACGGCTGCCCGCTCGCGCGCGTGATGCGAAAGGAGCTCAAGGCGCGCGGCATCCTGCACACGCGCGTGCTCTTCTCCCCCGAGCTGCCCGCCGCAACGGAGCAGAAGGAAACGCCCCCGCCCGGGCGGCGCAGCGTACCGGCAAGCCTCACCTGGGTCCCCGGCTGCGGCGGACTGATGATGGGCGGCGAAGCCGTGCTCGACCTCGTGCGCCGCGCAAAGGAGGAGGTCAAATGATGCTGCTCGGAAGCCTTGTCAATATGCTCGCCATCTTCGCCGGCTGCTTCGTCGGCGTGACGCTCGGGCGCTTCATCCCCGAGCGCTTCAACTCCGCCATTGAAAAGGGCATCGCCCTGTGCGTGTTCTACATCGGTCTCGACGGCGTGCTCGCGGGCAGCGATACGCTCGTCGCCATCCTCTCCATGGTGCTCGGCGTCATCCTCGGCGAGCTGCTCGACCTCGACGGGCGCATCCACGCGCTCGGCGACTGGGTGGAGCGCCGCTTTGCGAAAAAGCAGTCCAAGACCTCTATCTCCGAGGGCTTTGTGAACGCCTCGCTCCTCTTCTGTGTGGGCGCGATGGCCATCATGGGCGCGCTGGACTCCGGCCTCACCGGCGACCACGCGACGCTCTACGCCAAGTCCACGCTCGACGGCATCACCTCCATCGTCTACGGCTCGACCATGGGCGTGGGCGTTGCGCTCTCGGGCGTCGCGGTGTTTCTCTATCAGGGACTCATCACGCTCTGTGCGTCGTTCATCGCGCCGTTTCTCAGTGATGTGGTCATCGCGGAGATGAAGTGCGTCGGCTCGCTGCTCATCATCGGTCTGAGCTTCAATATGCTCGGCATGACGAAGATCAAGGTGATGAACTATGTCCCCGCCGTGTTCTTCCCGATTTTGCTTTGCACCTTTATGTGAATAGCTGTAAAGGAACCCCCGCCTGTCGACAGGCGGGGGTTCCTTATTTTGTTTTGCATCGGCTCTGCCGCCAGCCGCGCCAGAGCGCGGCGGTGAGGACGAGGAGGACTGCAAACAAGCCCGTGCGTATAAGGTCCAGAACATGATGCGCCGCATAGTACATCGGCTCAAGCGCATAGGTGTAATTCGCCGCAATCCAGCGCATCCACGCGGACTGTGCCCAGCCGACGACAAAGAACACGAGCCAGCCGCCGCCAAGCCACTCAAGCTGCTTCCTGCTGCCGGACAGTATCAGCATCCGGTAGGAGCGCAGCGTACACAGCAGCATCACAAGCAGATACAGTGCCTGCCCCCACGCTATTGCAAGGCGCATATAGTTCATCTCCGCCGTCCACCGGAAAGTAAAGAAAATCGTTGTCCATGACAATCCTGTCGCGTAGCGCAGATACAGCTCTACCATCAGATACATCACCCACGCGCACCAGAGGCCCGTGCGGTGCCTGACCGTCAGGCAGATGGTGCCGCAGACAAACAGCGGCAGCGCCAGTATAAAGCCGGCGAGCGTTCCGGCGAAGAGCATGATGAGTATCCCGATCAGCGCGCCGAAGCACAGCAGGATCGTGCCGACGATCTGCCGCGTCTCCCGCCGCGCCGCAGGCGGGGCGGCGGTGTACGCTCCCGCGCTCTCCTTGTCCGGCACTTCGCCGCGCGCAGCCTCCGGCTGTGCGCTCTCTCCTTTCACCAGCTCGTCGAGCGTCACGCCGAACAGCTCCGCGAGCCGCAGGAGCTTATCCAGCTCCGGAATGCTGGCGTCCGTCTCCCACTTGCTCACCGACTGGCGGCTGACCTCCAGCGCGTCGGCGAGGTCGCCCTGCGATAGATTTTTCTGTGTGCGCAGCCGCGCGATATTTTGTCCAAGCGTCATTCGTGTTCTCCTTTGCTTTGATGGCTCCAGCATAGCGAAAAGCTGCGGAAAAGTCCACCAAGCGGGCTTGAAAATTTAGCAACTGACGGTTGCAGGCCTCATTTTATCCGTAAAAGCAGGGTGTTTTCTATTCCGCGATGTACGGCAGCGCACGCACGCAGAAGCGCGCCATGTCCACATGGCTCGCGTCGATAAACTCCACGCCCTCGTTTTTAAGCAGCTCCACCTGTCGGTTCGAGCCGCCGAAGGCGAAGGCGGGCGACACCGCGCCGTCGCGCCTGACAACGCGGTGACAGGGGATCACGCCCGGCTCGGGGTTGACGTGCAGCGCATAGCCCACCACGCGCGAGAGCCGCGGGTTGCCGATGGCGCGGGCGATCTGCCCATAGGTCGCAACGCTGCCGCGTGGAATGAGCCGCACCGCGGCGTAAACTCTCTCAAAGGTCGTCATGTGCTTCCTTTCTCTTTTTCAGCCAACGGGCCAGCAGCAGCCCTCCGACAATGGCGAGCGCGTAGACCGCGAGGTACGGCAGATACATCGACAAAAGCCCCAACAGCGCCGACCCATTCGTTGCCGCGCCCGGCGCAATATTGCTTCCAAGCAGGAGCATTTGCAGGATCATGCCCGGCAGCGCGCGCAAAAGCATCGCCGCGCCGAGGATGGCGACCGCGTAGCCCGCCCATTCGCTGTGCTCCCGCACCGTCTCCCGCAGCGGCTTTCTCTGTGTCTCCCGGGAGCGCGCTTCCTCTGCGCCCCGCGGCGCGTCCTCCGGCTCATCCCAGATGAGATAGTCGGTCGTCACGCCGAAGTAAGTACAGATCGCGCGGAGCCTGTCGAGGTCCGGCGCGGAGTCGCCGTTTTCCCACTTGCTGACCGCCTGGCGCGACACCTCAAGTATTTCGGCCAGCTGCTCCTGCGACAGGCCGCGGGAGCGGCGCAGCGTCTGCAGCTTTTCTCCTAATGTCATATCGTGTTCCTCCATCGGTTTTGATGGCCCGAGCGTAGCAAATTTTCGTCCGAAGTGCCACCATCCCACGCTGGAATTTCCGCAACCAAACGTGGCAAGGGCCGTTTTACGGCGCTTTTTCATCCTTTTTCAGCAGAGCTGGCACATCCAGCTCCATGATGAGCAGGCTCACGAGCATCAGCGCCGCGCCGAAATAGCCGCGCACCGTCAGGCGCTCGCTGAGCAGGAAATAGGCGAACACGGCGGAGAATACCGGCTCGAGCGTGAAGATCAGGCTCGCGTGGCTCGCCGTGGTAAACTGCTGCTCGACGCTTTGGATGACGAAGCAGATGCCCGAGCAAAACACGCCGAGGAACAGCGCCGCCGCCCAGACCTTGGGCGAGCCGGGCAGGCTCGGCGTCTCAAGAAGGAGGGACAGCCCGAGCATCACCACGCCCGCCACCGCCGTCTGCAGCACGCCGAGGGCGATGGGGTCGACCTCCGGCTTCGCGACCGCCTTCTCCGTCACCATCAGGTCCACGGCGTAGAAGGTCGGCACGAGCAGGCAGATGATATCGCCCGGCGCGGGACGCAGCGCCTCGTTGAGCGTCAGGAGCGCCATGCCTGCCATGCACACCGCCAAGGCAAAGCCGAGCTTGCGGTCCGGTCGCTTTCGGTAAACGACGAACTCAAAGAATGGGGTAAAGAGAACGGTCATCGCGCCGATGAAGCCCGCGTTGGATACGCTGGTATACAAAACGCCGTAGGTCGCGCCGAGGTAGATCACCACGAGCGACAGCCCGACGAGAACGCTGTACCTCCATGTTTCGCGGCTCGCGCGGAGCACCCGCTTGTGAAACACCGCGCCGAGCACGGCGAAGGCCGAGAGAAAGCGGAAGGCGTTGAGCGTCACCGGCTGCATATCGCGCAGGCAAATGGCGATCAGGCAGTTGGAAATGCCCCAAAAGCCGGTCGCTAGCACCAGCATCATGTCGGCTTTTCTTTGACGGTCCATACACATTCCTCCGATTTGGTCAAAAAGACGCCCGCGGCGCGGGCGAACAATGCGATTTTAACACGAGATCAGCCGAAACGCAAGCCCGTGCTAAAAAAGCAGCAGCTCCTGCGAGCTGCTGCTTTTTTCAAACGGTTGGGTGAAATTACTTGATCTCGACCTTCGCGCCGGCTTCCTCGAGCTGCTTCTTGAGGGCCTCGGCATCGTCCTTGGAGATGCCTTCCTTGACGGCCTTGGGAGCGGACTCGACAAAGCCCTTGGCCTCGGCAAGACCCAGACCGGTGAGCTCGCGGACGACCTTGATGACCTTGATCTTCGCAGCGGCGTCGAAACCGGCGAGGATGACGTCGAACTCGGTCTTCTCCTCGGCAGCGGGAGCGGCAGCGCCGGCAGCGGGAGCGGCCATGGCGGCGGCGGAAACGCCGAACTCTTCCTCGAGCGCGTGGACGAGCTCAGAGAGCTCCAGAACGGTAAGGCCCTTGATCTCTTCGATCATAGCAGTGATCTTTTCAGACATTGTAATATCCTCCTGATTTAGATTGTTGTTTGTTTTGTTGTTTGGATGCCGGATTTACTCGGCAGCGGCTTCGGCCGCCTCAGCGGGAGCGCCGTCCTTCTCAGCGATCTGCTTGAGGACGCAGGCAAGGCTGGTGATGGGCGCGAGCATCGTGCCGAGCACCTGGGCCTGCAGGACAGGCAGTGCGGGGATCGCGGCGAGCGCATTGATGGTGGCCATATCGACGACCTTGCCATCCATGAAGCCGCCCTTGATCTCAAACTTGCCGTTGAGCTTCTTGGCATAATCGGCGATCACGCGGGCGGGAGCGACGGGGTCGCTCGCGACGGCGAGAGCCGTGGTGCCGTTGAGCTGCTCATCGAGCTCATTGAGACCGACGTTGTTGAAAGCAAAGCGAAGGAGCGTATTCTTGACGACGGCATAATCGACTTCGTTCTTGCGGCACTCGGCGCGAAGAGCAGTGTCCTCCGCGACGGTGATGCCCTTGTAGTCGACGATGATACCGGCGGCCGCGCCCTGCAGCTTCTCGGTCAGAGAGGCCACGATCGCCTGCTTTTCAGACAGGACTTTTGCGTTAGGCATTCTTGTTTTCACCTCCGTTAGATTTGCGGCATAGCTCCCTATGCCCGGGGAAAAGAGGCGTTCTAAAAAGGAAACCGTCCTCATGCCGAAAGACACAAGGACGGTGTAAGCAATCATAACGATTTGCCATCCTCGGCAGGACTTACGAGGTGTGACCCTCCCCTGCTGTCTTTGGAACGCTCTAATATTATATTCAAGGCTCAGGCAAATGTCAAGCCCTAAATATTGATTTTGCGCGCTCTTAGAGCTTCGCGGTGTTCATCTTCACGCCGGGGCCCATGGTGGAGGCGGCGACGCAGGACTTAATATACTGGCCCTTGGCGGCGGCGGGCTTGGCCTTGACGATGGCGCCCATGAGAGCGTTGAAGTTCTCGGTGAGCTTCTCGGGACCGAAGGAGACCTTGCCGATGGGGCAGTGGATGATGTTGGTCTTGTCGAGACGGTACTCGACCTTACCGGCCTTGACTTCCTTGACCGCCTTGGCGACGTCGGGCGTGACGGTGC